>Ga0214919_10000251_pt1 | contig 90846 bp, 76 predicted proteins | sample LL1503_MetaG_FD_177994 | JGI IMG/M metagenome (GOLD analysis project Ga0214919, IMG submission 177994) | Freshwater microbial communities from Lake Lanier, Atlanta, Georgia, United States - LL-1503 | ecosystem: Environmental > Aquatic > Freshwater > Lake | place: USA: Georgia | collected...
ACGCATTTGTAAAAAAGAAAACAAATGATATCAATAGAAGCCCTTGTAGAAGCATTTATATTATATTATATTAAAATATATTTCTATATTGTCTTTTTATATAATATTAGTTGTTAGATTAAAAATCTGAATTAAATGTAAAATCATTTTCGGATTTTTCTACATTTGCCAGAGCATAATCAGATACCTTTTTTTCAAAGAATGAAGTTTTGCTCTCTAGACTAATCATTTCCATCCAGCTAAAACTATTGGCTACATTATAGATCTTAGGGTAGCCGAGTTGGACACAAAGTCGGTCGGCTACAAATTGAATATATTGCCCCATCAATTCACTATTCATACCAATTAAACGACATGGTAACGCATCACAAATAAATTCAATCTCTATTTCAACACATTCCTTAATAATATCGTGGATTTTCTGTTTTGACAACCTCTTCTCCAATTTTGAATACAATAGGATCGCAAATTCGCAATGAAGCGCCTCGTCACGGGAAATCAGTTCGTTACTGAATGTGAGCCCAGGCATTAGGCCGCGCTTCTTAAGCCAAAAGATGCTACAAAATGCGCCAGAGAAGAAGATACCTTCAATACACGCAAAGGCTACAAGACGCGTAGCAAAACTGCTGCGATTATCATGAATCCATTTCTGTGCCCAATCAGACTTCTTTTTGATACATGGGAAATTCTCAATCGCATTAAAGAATTTGTGTTTTTCTTCCTTGTCTTTAATATATGTCTCAATTAGCAAACTATACGTGTGACTATGTATATTTTCCATCGCAATCTGGAACCCATAGAATGCTCTGGCTTCAGAAACTTGTACATCGCTCATAAAACGTTGCGCCAAATTCTCCAGAACAATACCATCTGACGCAGCAAAAAATGCCAAAATCATAGAAATAAAATGTTTTTCGTCAGCATTTAAAGAGTCCCAGTGGTTTAGATCTTTTGATAAATCGATTTCCTCGGGTCGCCAAAAGCAATCAACTTGCTTCTTATACATAGCCCATATATCGTCATGTTTAATTGGGAACATAACAAACCTGTTATCATCTGGCGTAAGTAATGGTTCTTTAGACATCCTAAATAATATATACCAAAGATTTTATATTCTATTTTAATTCAATAAATTCAATAAATTCAATAAATTCAATAAATTCAATAAATTCAATAAATTATATATATTTAAAATTTAAAATTTATTCTATTAAGATAATAATGAGTAATAAGGATTTGTCCAAACTGTCATTAGCTGAACGCGATTTATTAATAAAGAAAATAGAAGAAGAAATTAAAAATAAAAAACAACTCTTAATAGATGAGACAAAAAGTATTGAAACGGGTAAAAAAACTAACAAATTATTAGAAGGTGTATATACAAATTATAAAGCATACTATGATACTACAGTTAATGAAAAACAGCAACAATATGACGCAATGATGCTACTTAAGGAATATTTAGATGATTTAATAAAGAAAGAGAAAATGACAACGCGAGAAGTAAAAAATATGAAAAGGGATCAAGATAATATCATATTAGAAATGGAAACAATAACACGTGAATTAAAAGAAATAACAAAATAAATTTAATAATTACTATTATTGTATTTTAAATTTATTTAATAAAAAAATAATATATTATATAAATGGTAAAAATTTTTGGAATAAATTTATTTGAATGTTCTGTTTGTAATGGGCGCAAACACAGAATGACAAGAAAGGGTCACTCTCATGCTCACATGCGTTCATATAAGGGTGGTTATGTATATAAAGGCGACAAATATGCTGCTGGTGAAGATGTTACACATTCGTCTGCTAGTAATAATAGTAATAATAGTAATAATAGTAATGGAAAAGGCAAAGGTCTTAGTCGAAGGCGAAAGCATAGTCGAAGACAAAAGCATTAATTTATATATCTAAATCCATGTTTTATTTCATATAACATACCATGAATTGTAGGTAAATATATACATTTATTTGGCCAATATCCAGTTAATTCTCTCGTTGATAATGATGAATGCGACATTCGCATTCTAATTATTTTTTTTCGTTCAGCATAAATATTCTTCCATTTACGCTGAATCAGTTTGATCCACATAGTTTTAATTATAACAACACAATGTTGGGATGGCAACACGATACATTCAGCAATCTCTGGTTTAATATAATCTGGTCTAGCAATAATATTATGATAATTTCGTATAGTATTATGTGGTTTTAATAACACTATATTTTGGGTAAAATGATAATATTTATTATAATCATTTGAGAATGAATTTATACTAGTTGAATTATTATTATATTCTTCATCATCTTCATCGTCGCTATAGTCTTCATCTGTACTATCATCGTAAAAATCACTATCACCTTCAATTAGTGTTCCAGATAAGCCCTCAAATTTATCTGCTAATAAATAATGACCATCAATTGGCTCAATTATGTTATTATCACCTCCATGTATATGTTTATTAAATAATTCACATAGAACTAAATTAAAACGTGATTGATTCTTTTCATATTGATCTTGTTCTTGATTTTGTAAATTAATATTGCTCATTGTAAATATAATATAAAATTAATAAATATTAATAATATTACATCAATTTTTTTTAAATATAATATATATATAATGAGTTTTGCAAGCGAAGCAGCCAATTTATTAACTAACAAATATTTTCTATATTTTATTGTATTTGTAGCAGTTACCAATATTATGGGTTATATTGTTACACAGAAAATGAATGCTGTTGTATTTTTTGTCCTAGTATGTATTTTGATGATTAACTTTAGTAAAAATATGACGGTTGTATTAATTGTCGCGATTGTTGCGACTAATTTATTAATGGCAAATAAGTCTATCAGAGAAGGTATGGAATCCGGCGACATTAAAGCTGCGATTGCTGATAAAAAAACGACTGATGATTCTACTACAACAACTGATCCTAATGCTACAACTGATCCTTCTACAACTGATACCACTAGTACTAATGCTGCCGCTGTTGAAGCCGCAGCGCAGGCATTTAAGGCAGCAGGAGGAACCGTTACGGCTGATACTAAAACAGAAGTTGCTAATAGATTAAAAGCTAATGCTAAGGTTAAAAAAGCAACCGCTGATACGACTTCTACTGATCCTGTACCTGTAGATGAACCATTTACCTCTGCCGGATCTGGATTTAGTGGAAAGAAACGCGGAGCAATTGGTGGCCCAGCAAAAGTATCTCGCATAGATTATTCGACTACTTTAGAACAAGCATATGACAATTTGGATAAAATGTTAGGCAGCGATGGACTCAATAATTTGTCTGCTGATACTGAGAAATTAATGGCTCAACAACAGAAATTATTTAGTGCCGTAAATACTATGTTGCCAATGATTGACAAGGCCCAAGGCATGATCCAAGGATTAGATATGGAAAAAATAAACAGTCTTGTTGGCATGTCTGATAAGTTTGGAAGCTTTGGTTCAAGTAAACCAAAACCGCAATAAATGTATAAATTTATTATAATGAATAAAGTATTTAATATAATAATATATAAATGAAGAAATGTCCTCCTGGAGTAATATGTATTGAAAATTTTACAACCTTGATATTTTTTATAATTATATTTATTTTTGGGTATTTCATTTATATTAGTTATAACAATGGTAATACTAGTAAAAATAATACTAATAATCATAATCATAATCATAATTATGATAATATTAGAACCATAGAATTACAACCAAATTTCCCTTATAACAATTTAGGGCTACAAAACGATGTTCTGTTAAATCCATATGATGCTCCATATAAAGATGAACGATATTTGGTCCCCAAAATGAATCTTATACCGGCTGGAGCAGTGCCAATAAATGTATCTACAAGTGTAGGCGCAGTTGACACAAGTTACAGACAAATTGGCATAATTACACCATTAAACGGAACAACAACTAACAATATTTTACCTCTCATGGGGCGACCATTATTCACAAGCAGACAGAAATGGCAATATTATACAATTTCTAATCAACATAATAATGTTAAATTGCCTATTTCGGTAAAAGGCAGATCAGCATTGACTGATTATGGTGTTGATGAGGTATTTAGTGGCGATACTATATATGTTGAAGGTTACAATGACGCGTTTAAGGTAACTATTTATGAAAATGACACCATCAAATATTTACCTTTTTTATAAATGCGTAAAATGTATATTCAATTATATACATAAGTATTTAAATATACAACTAGATATTTATGTATATTTAAATGGATTTAGGTTTCATTATATTAAGACATGTTAATTCTGAAATATCGAATAATTATTGGATCATTTGTTACAATCAAATTCGTAAATTTTATCCGACTAATAAAATTCTATTAATAGATGATAATAGTAACTATGATCTAATTTCAAAAGATATTGAGTTGACTATGACGAATACTACAATTATCCAGTCTGAATATAAAGGCAAAGGTGAGATATTACCATATTATTATTATTTATCAAATAAACTATTTGACATTGCTGTTGTTATTCATGATTCAGTATTTATACAAAGATATATTGATTTTGGAACAGATAATCGATTTATCTGGGAGTTTGAACATCATTGGGACAATATACAAGATGAAACCAAAATGATGAGCGTATTAAATAATCATGAAGAATTACATGAATATTATAATAATAAATCATTATGGAAAGGGTGTTTTGGTACCATGTCTATTATTAATCATGATTTTTTGAAAATACTAGAAGATAAATATAATATTTCAAATTTAGTAAAATATATTACTTGTAGACAAGATCGAATGGCATTAGAAAGAGTCTTTGGGTGTTTATTTACAAAAGAAAATAGTAGTAATCCTTCTTCTATGTTAGGAAATATTCATAAATATTGTTGTGTTGGTCAATATTATCAATGGTATATTGAAAATAGAATACATGATGATCCGTTAATTAAACTTTGGAGTGGTAGATAGATAAAATAATGGATTATCAAGTATTCTAATATGCTCGAATTGAAATATTTTTAAGGTTAAATGGTCGTTTCCTTCTAAATGTATGTGTATGTGTTAGAACCTTCTTATTTTTAAAATTTTTCCGTGTTTGCTTTTCCTTTAAAAATATTTTATTTAATCGTCCTTTAGTTAATTTCATTGTCATTATTGTTATAGTTATAAATAATATATTTTATTTGTATACTTATATAAATATGTTAGCAACAAGTAATACTGATAAATGTGATATATATTCACCAATAAATATATCTGAAGCATTAAGTAATGGTAAATGTATTGATAAATGTGATTACAATATTGATTACAAAAATAGCTCAATTCCTATTTCAAATCACGGGACCTATTTAAAAATTAGTTATGATAATAGTGACCCCCCTGTAAAATTTCATACAGACTCATATAAAGTAACTGAAATCAGAATATATTCCCCATCATTACATACATTTAACGGAGTAAAGACACAAGGCGAAATGGTAGTAATTCACACATCAGTTAATGGTGGCAAACAATTATTTGTTTGTATTCCGATAAAAATGAATAAGCCCGCAAATCCTGGATCATTAATGCTAAGCGAAATTATAACAAGTGCCGCGCAACTTATTCCTGACAAAACAAATAGCATGCCAACAACAATAGAGCGTATTAACAATTTTAATTTAAATTTATTTATCCCTAAAAAACAGTTTTTTTATTATGAAGGTGTAAATTTTTTAGATTTAGAACAAACATGTGGTTCTCAAATACATATAGATGTAATATGTTATTTACCAGCCGTTTCAAATATTTCAGTTACTCTAGATATCTTTTCAAAATTAAAAAAAATTATTGATGATAGTGGTATATCGCCAATAGATCGAACTACTGATAATTCCTATTTATTTCCTAAATTATTTATTAATGAAAGAGGAGCGTCAACTTTAAATTCGAATGATGGTGGTGATGTTGTTATGGATTGTCAGCCATATGAGACATCAGAAGAAACTGTAGATGTTGTTGTTGATACTGGAAATGATAATTATGATCCCAAGGAAATATTTCAGAGTGCTTGGTTTCAAGTGATTGCTGGATCGATTACATTTTTCCTTATACTTTGTATTTTAAACTTTATATTTGGATTATTAAAAAATAAGTCTGGATCAATAAATGGTGGATCATTAAGTTTAAGTGGTGGATCAATTAAATCAACATTATCAAGGCTTAAAAAATAATAATAATAGATACAATATTGAATAATATACTATTTAATATTGTATAATCAAGATAAATTACATAATTATTTTGAAATATACTCAGCATCATACGTATCATCTAATGATGGTCTATATGTTGCTTTTACATAATTTGTATTAAACTTTTGGGGTGCCATCTTTTTAACAACCTCCTGCTCCAAAGTATAAGAAAACTGATGAGCTGGGGTAAATGGAGACCACTTCTTTTCCTCTGTCGGGAAAAATTGTTCTAAAGCAGCCATGCCTGTCTTAATGGACGCACCTCTTATTATTTGATATGCGACAAATATACCCAAAACACCTAAAATAGGATTAGAATAAGCAAATAATAATAACGCAAATAATGCCACTGCTATTTTGCCAAATGTGCTATCGATCATTGTAGCAATGCTGTCTGGAGTTTTTAATCCAATAACTAAATAAATTATAAATAACACTACTAACACTAATTGTGGCATATTTTTCTTTTCGAGTAATTCGTTTAAATATTCCATTTATATATCATAATTGTAGATTATATTTTCATTTGTATTGAACCTTTTATAATAAAAGGTAATTGTAAACAATATAAAACATTCACTCTAAATATGTTAGTACTAACAAACAAATATAATGAAATTCTTTAACAGACCATATATTTCTGCTAAGGATAAAGAACTTGAAGATAAGAAGAATGATGACAATAATAAATATAAGAATAAATATAATAATAAAGAAAAATATATCCCACCTGATATGCCTAAAAATATTAATACATATTTGGGGCAAAAAGGGTATACAATACTTAAATCGGATTTACTCCCTAGTCAGCAACAATATATTAAAGAACAGTTACTAATTAAGCCTTGTACGCCAGGTGCGCCAATTGCTACCGAAAAATCATATCCAGTATATCGCGAATCTGATAAGAAACTATATGTGCCGCGCTATTATGGCGAACAAATTTTTGGCCCACCAAAGGAAACCAAGATAACTGAAGGTGATGACATATCGTTACAGTTTCAGGGTGAATTGCGAGAGTATCAGAAACCCGTAATTGAAAAATATATACATCACGTATCTAGTGGTGGCGGTGGATTATTAGAACTCTTCTGTGGCTGGGGAAAAACTGATAGTACATTGTATATAATTGGACGTTTAAAGAAAAAAACACTCATAATTGTTCACAAGGAGTTTCTAATGAATCAGTGGATTGAACGCATTAATAAATATTATCCAACTGCTAAAATTGGTAAGATCCAGGGGCAAGTAATAGACATTGAAGGCAAAGACATTGTGCTTGGTATGCTTCAATCCCTTTCTATGAAAGACTACCCGGCCTCCATGTTTGATAGTTTTGGATTTACAATTATCGACGAGGTACATCATATTTCGTCTGAGGTATTCTCATGTGCTCTTTTCAAATTAGTAACTAAATATATGCTAGGCCTTTCGGCAACAATGGATCGAAGTGACGGGACTACTAAAGTATTTAAAATGTTCCTTGGTGAAGTTGTTTATAAGCAGGAAAGAAGCAAAGATGAAGAGGTCATTGTCAGAGGCATTACTTACCAAACCAATGATGATGAGTTTAATGAACTCGAATTAGATTTTCGTGGCAAACCAGCGTCGTCAAAAATGCTCAGTAAAATATGTAATTATAATCGCAGATCCGAGTTCATATTAAAAATACTAGAAGACATGTTTCTAGAAAATCCCAAACAACAAATTATGGTAATCGCATCTTATCGCAATATACTCACCTACTTCTTTGAAGCAATAAATCACAAGCAATTTGCTACAGTTGGATATTATGTAGGCGGTATGAAGGAAGCAGCCCTAAAGCAAACCGAGCAAAAACAAGTCGTCCTAGCAACATATAGCATGGCAGCAGAAGGTCTTGATATTAAGACACTGACTACACTGATCATGTCGACTCCAATGACAAGGATCGAACAATCAGTGGGTCGTATTTTGCGTCAAAAGCATGAGAATCCGCCCATTGTTGTTGATATTATTGACACACATGCCAATTTTCAAAATCAATGGGCTAAACGCAGACGATTTTTCAAGGCGCAGAATTACAAGATTATCCAAACAACTAGTAGCACATATACGACCGATATTAGTAAATGGCGAGTTACCTTTGAGCCGACCTTGACGAAAGTTTGTAGCACAAATGTGCTCAATATGCCCCCTTCAGACGATGAAGGCGACAGTGATACTGAAGACGAAATCGATGATATTATTGAAATGCCAAAGGACAAATTATTGGGGGGCGTATGCTTGTTAAAGATCAAAAAATAGCGTAACAATTAAAATTTATGTGATGTCATGATATATCATCACAATTATATATGTATATTTTTACTTTTTTTCTCAGTCACAAAAAAAAAGCCAAAAGTAAAAAGGGAAATGAAATTTGGACATTTCTTGGACATTTATAAATGTCCAAAAACGGAAACCCAAAAAAAGTCTTGAAAAAGGGGTGTTTTTTGGAGGTTTCTGATCATAATGCTCTAAAAAATATTTTACATGTGTAAAAAACTGTGATGCTAATTTTTACGGAAAAAATCGCGTTTTTTATATATTTTCATATATTAAGGAAATATGGAAACAAAAATTACGCCAAAAAACGCCAAAAACGCCGAAACATTTATATGCGAAAAATGTGACTTTGTATGTCACAAAAAAAGCGACTGGACTCGACATATCTCCACTCGGAAGCACACAACGGTGACGTTTGGTGACAAAATGGTGACGGTATGTGATAAAAAAACGCCGGAAAAATCCCAATATTCATGCCAAAAATGTCAAAATGAATATCAATCTCGAAACGGATTATGGAAACATATACAGAAATGTAAACCTGAAAATAAAAATGATAATAATGATGAAAATAAAATAATGTATTCTAATGTAATGGATAAAGAAGAGTTAATAATAATGCTTATTAAACAAAATGCTGAATTAATAAAGGAATCAACTGATTTTAAAAGTATGATGATTGAACAACAAAATAAAATAATGGAACAACAAAATATAGTATTAGAAATTGCCAAAAACGGAACTCAAAATAATAATTCATACAATACAACGAACTCTCATAATAAGGCATTCAACTTAAATTTTTTCTTAAATGAAACATGTAAAGATGCTTTAAATATTGGTGAATTTGTTGATTCTATTAAAGTTCAATTGACTGACCTTGAAACAATTGGACGCATTGGTTATGTAGAGGGAGTTTCTAAAATACTTATTAAAAATCTGAATGAATTGGATACATATTCAAGGCCAATCTATTGTAGTGATTCTAAACGAGAAGTGTTATATATTAAAGAAAATGATCAGTGGACTAAGGAAACTGATGATAAATTAGTTTTAAAAAATGCGATTAAACAAGTTGCGAATAAAAACATTAGACAAATAACAGAATGGACAAATTTGAATCCAGATTGTAAGAAATCTGATTCAAGGAAGAATGATCAGTACCTGAAAATAGTGATGAATTCAATGTCAGGTGGATCAAATGAAGAACAGTATAATAATGTTGAGAAAATAATAAAGAATATTACAAAATCAGTAATTATTGAAAAATAAAAACAATATAATTATGCGTAAAAATATATTAAATATTTATCATATTTAATATATTACATTATTGAATGCCATATATTCATGTTACTAATGATGATAATAGTAGTAAAAATGTGAATATTTTACTAATACATATTCCCAAAACTGGTGGCACAAGTATATCAAATTATTTTTTTAAAAAATATAATATAATACAGGGTCCTGAGTCCTTATTGACTTATCATAGAACATATGACGGAATACATTTTCAACATCTACTATATTCTAAAATTAAAATACATAATGATTGTTTTAAAGTTGATTTTGATAACTTATCTGTAATTACATGTGTTAGAAATCCATACGCTCGAATAGTTAGTGATTTGTTTCACTTTGATCTATTAACTAAAATAACTACACCAGAAGAAGTATATTTAATCATAAAAAATAATTTTTTATTAGATGAAAATATAACAAAGTATGATAATCATTCACTTCCACAATATAAGTTTATTTTAGATACTGATGGTACTATTGTTAAGGATATTAAAATATTACATACTGAACATTTAATCCATAACATGCAACTATTGGGTTACACTGATTTTAATAACCGAGATAATATTTGTAGACCTGACACAAATAATAAGAAGTATTTAGATTTTTTGAATATTGATTCCATAAAATTAATAAATTTACATTATGCTAAGGATTTTGAATATTTTAATTATGATATGATTCATACTATAGTGACTGAGGTATCCACAATCACAACTACATATTGTTATTAATATGCTCCTCTACTAGGAAATCCCATTCCACTTCCACTATTGCCGAAAGAATTCAACGCATTATGGTTTAAATTATCAATCGCCGTATTTGGTAACAAATGGTATGGGGCTGGAGTGGCTAAAGCACTAAGACTTGGTGACAAGTGGCCGCCAGTAGAATAAGTTGGGGTATATGGTACATTACTCAAATATTGACCAGAGTATCCACCTTTCATACCAACTCTTTTTCGATTTGAACGTTTGTGATTCTTTCTAGATTTTGTGCTAAATCTGGACCTCAAACGACTCTTAATTTTACTGATACGTCTACGTATAGTTTTTCGACTACCCTTCATCTTATACATATTAGAAATATTATTTATTCTTTTGCGATGTATTTTTGATCTTTTACTTCTACTTCCGCCTCTACTTCCGCCTCCATTCATATTCATGCCAGCTATAAATGGTTTTACAGCTTCAATACTATTAGCAGGTTCAGGCAATGCTCTTGGATTAACACTGGCTGGATTTACATTACTTGAAAGTAAAGTGGCAGAATAACTTGATGAATCTGGATTAGCAAGAGTGCTATTTATTGACGAGACTGATGGCGGAGCTATTAAAAATGATGATGATAGTGATGCCATTATGTTATATATAATAAATATATAATAAATATTTATTATTCTATATTTTTCTATTTTCTATTTTCTATTTTCTACTGGCAAGTAAATTATATGTAACTATTTTTTCTTGTTTGTTTGCTATTGAAACTGGCATCCATTTTTTAAACTTATAATTAAAATGACAATTCATGTTAATACTTCTATCTAAATAAACATATTTATCTAATTTATTATTTTCAAATTCATCCTCATCATCACTTTCTTCTAACGCATCTAAATTTTGGTTTTCTTTAATATTTCTAAATAGCTTATTCATTAATACACTAGTTTCATAGTCTTGAATAAATGCGTAATCATAGAATTCTTCAAGACCATCCTTACAGCTAAATAGATTATAAATGTCACTTTGGATATCAGGCGTAATTTTGAAAACCGCGGTGGATAATTGTTTAACATATGTTTTTCCAGTCGATTCCTTATATCCAGTCGATTCCTTATACCCAGTCGATTCCTTATACCCAGTCGATTCCTTATACCCAGTCGATTCCTTATACCCCACCTGTATCACAGGTCTTGATCCCGGTTTATAATATCCAGAACACATTATTTTCTTAGTTTCAAACCATCTATATTTCAACATGTTAATTTTATAAGGCAGTGTATCAATTTCTCGTAATAATATTAATAGATCACTATTCATTAATGGAAGACCAAACATTATAGAATTATTTGTTAAAACATGCTGAGATATTTCACTCTGTAAGATAACTTTTAATATCTTTAATCTGGATAAAAAAGTTTGATTCGAATAATTTATTCCCTTGTAAAAATACATATCTTCAATACAAAAACAAGATCCTATTCCAGAATTACATTTAAATAATGTACCGTAAAACACAGTCCCGTGACTTCCCATAACAAGCTTATCATGGAAATTAGCAAGTCTAATAGTTACATTTACAATGCGATTATTATCACTAATTTCCATTATAAAACATACATTATCTTCTTTATATGTAGTAAACCACGCAAAACATTTAGGTCCTTCTGGTATTGCTAAAATAACATTATGGTTAAAAACTTTCTTATGTGTCATTATTTCATAAGAAAGTTCAAATTTTGGAAACTCTGACAATATAGAGGCAATTTCATCATCTGAAAACATTGTAGTTGATTATAATATAATAGCATGATATCTTTAAATGATTTTAAAATATATTAGACAATAAATCAGTTGGTTACATGGCATTAGATGTATTCATCTGCTTCTTTAAAAAATTCTTTAATTCATTCTTCATTACATCTTTATTCGATGTATCCTTATTCGATGTATCTATTGAAATTGTATTTAAGTTTAGTGTATGATCTGTTGGTAATAGATCTATTGCTGTATATGAATTTGAATTTGAATTATTTAATTCAGACATATGATCTGTTTTTGAAATTGTATCAAACATATATTGATATTTTTGAGAAGGAGAGTTTACTAAATCTTTAATTTTGGGGACTGTTAATGTTGTCTTAAAAAATCCTATTAAATGATGTATTAAAAAAATAAATGTAATAGATATGATTGATATTTGAATAATCCAACTAAGCATAATATAGTAAAATATTAGTTTAGATGAGATAAAAACATATTAAAATCCTCTTGAAAAAAACGATCTGATAAATCTAGATCATTATTTGAATTATCATACACAAAATAAAAATTAATTGGTACTAATTCTTCTCCTATATGTTTATTGGCTGAAAAATATGTCCCGATAGTGATTGGTTCTTTCAAATATTCGACAACCAACTTTAATTTGGATTTTGGACTGACTCTGTATTCAAATACAATGATCTTTATTAAAATATATTCAGTGGGTAATTGTGACACAACTTGGCAATATTTATAATCTGTATTATCCAATAATAGATCATTATTTTCACAACCATTATAATAGTTTTTAATTAACTGAAATTTCTGTTCAAAATTTGGCTCTATTCTATAAATGTTATCATTTTCTTTATCCTTATCTTTATCCTTATCTTTAGATTCCTCTATAAAATGTGTTCCAAACTCCTCAGACACAATTTCATATTTGTTAGTACCATGTGGATTTAATAGTAAATTTTGAATTGTTGTTAGTTGGTTCTTTAAAGAAGATGGTAATATATTGGTAATATAAATTCTCATTTTATTATTATTATTATTATGTAATTTATTGTAAACTATTTAAACCCATTTTTTATAAGAATTGTATAATATAATAATGCCACAGCCTTTAACAATAGTATTAGTAGAGAAAACTGGCGAATTGAAAACATTATCAGTAAAGGATTACAAAGAAGATGAATTATTTAAAAAATGTGGATTCAAAAAGGCGGATGATTTTACAAAACAAGTAGATTGGCCTGTCAAATTAGATGACAAAAAGTACATGGTTTCCATGTATGGAAAGACCAATGGCAAGGCAAATATGGAAAATAAATACGACTTTCCTCCACCAGTTGATAACAAATTATTTTTTGGCTGCTGTGTTTTAGTATGTCAAGTTCGAGATGAGGTTAATTTAAAATCACTAACTAATTTATCATTAGACTTATGGAATAAGATTTATGATAAATTATTTGGAGGATTTGAAAATTTGACTTTAACAAAATGTGACGACGACGATTGTGATGACGATGAATTAGCTGTAATACCAAAGTCAAAAAAAACCAAAAATAGTAATTATTTAAAAGATGGATTTGTTGTAGATGATGATGCGAGTGATGAGGATGGGGATGAAAGTGGATCATCTAGTGAATCTGATGATGAATCTGGTAATATTAATGATATAAATGATAAAAATAGTGCCGTGGATGATGGGTTTATTTTAGAAGATATTGGATCTGAATTATCTGAAGATGAATATGACTACAATTAAATGTAAATATATGCGTCAATATATTATTTTAATAATATAATTAAAATAATATTAACTAGAATGATTAAGCCAGTTATAATCTGTATAGCAAAGTATGAACAGGACTACATTGAGGAATTTGTTAGATACCATTTACATCTAGGGTTTGATAAAATTTATCTTTATGATAATGAAGATGTTCCGACATATGGGGAACAATTAAGTAAGTTTGGAAATAATGTAATTGTAAATCATTTACCAGGGAAGAATTATCCAACCCCGCCTCAATATCACACATTTAATCATTTTGTTACAAATTATATGTATTATACAGATCTAACACATGTATGTCATATAGATATTGATGAATTTATTGTATTGAAAAAACACAAAAATATCAAAGATTTTATTAAGGAATATATTTATGATGGTGAAAATAATGTTATGTGTTCCGGAATTTGTATGAATTGGAGATTTTTTGGATGCTCTGATAAGACTGAAAATACAAAAGAACCTATTACACAACGCTTTACAAAATGTGAGGAAAAGGGTAATTTACAAGTAAAAACAATTTTTAATAAACAGTTTTATAAATCTTTTCCGAACCCTCATTATATATTTGTCAATAACACAAATTATCCATTAAAAACTGTAGCTGGTAAAATAATGAATGGACCATATAATGAAGATATTGATTTTTCAGTAGTACAAATAAATCATTATAAAAGCAAAACATTAGAAGAATTTAAATATATAAGATCCAGAGGGCGAGCAGATTTACATGTAAATCCACATGAAGATGTTGTCGCTAATTTTAATTTATATAATAAAAATGAGATTGAAGAATTAACTGCGTATAATTTTTATAAAAATATAATGAATTCTAATATAATGAATAAATTTGAAAGGCCTGACATAGGATCATTAGATACATATTTAGCATCTTCTGATTAGGTGGTTTTGAAGGGCATTCACAGCAAGTACCAGCTCAAACTGCGTTACTAACTAAATACACGTCTAACCCCAATGTTAAAAACGTATTTGAAATAGGATTTAATGCCGGACATTCATGTGATACATTTTTAAATAGTAATGACAATATTAGTGTTGTTAGTTGTGATTTAGGGTATCATAATTATGTAATTTATGGTAAATCATATATTGATCAAAAATATCCTGAAAGACACAAATTAATCATAGGTGATAGTACCATAACTTTACCAAAGTTTATAAAAAATACTAGTGAAAAATTTGACATAATTTTTATTGACGGAGGTCATGAATATGAAGTCGCTTATAGTGATTTAACTAACTGTAAGCATTTAGCACATAAAGATACCATCGTTATTATGGATGATGTAACGAATGCCGCAAATGAAATATATAATCGCGGACCAAGTAAAGCATGGAAAGATTGTATTGCTCAGAATATAGTAGTCGAAAGTGGGCATTTTGAGTTTAATAAATGGCGAGGTATGAGTGTTGGGAGGTACATTCTGAATTGAGTAATAAATGTAGGAAGATAATAATAATGATCTATTATAATTAATAATACGTTATTTATTAATTATATTAATAAATTTATATTAATATTAATATGATTAAGCCAGTTATACTCTGTATAGCAAAGTACGAACAAGATTACATTGAGGAATTTGTTAGATATCATTTACATCTAGGATTTGATAAAATTTATCTTTATGATAATGAAGACGTTCCGACATATGGACAACTATTAAGCAAGTTTGGTGAATATGTTGTTGTAAATCATTTACCTGGAAAAAGTTATTCAAGAGCGCCTCAATATGAAGCAATACACAGATTCACTACAACATATATGTACAATGCTGATATTACACATGTATGTCATATAGATATAGATGAATTTATTGTCTTGAAAAAACATAATAATATTAAGGATTTTATTAAGGAATATATTTATGATGGAGAAAATGGCATTATGTGTGCCGGAATTTGTATGAATTGGAGATTTTTTGGTTGTTCCAATAAAACAGAAAAAACAAATGAACCTTTGACTCAACGTTTTACCAAATGTGAAGACAAAGGTAATTTACATGTAAAATCAATATTCAATAAACAATTTTATGCCTATTTAAATCCGCCACATAATCCTGGCATAAATAACACAAATTATCCAATGAAATCAACTAGTGGTAAGGTAATCAATGGACAATTTAATGAAGATATTGATTTTTCAATAGTACAGGTTAATCATTATAAAAGCAAAACCTTAGAAGAATTTAAATATATAAGATCTAGAGGTCATGCTGATTTTATTGTAAGTCCATATGAAGATATAGTCTCAAATTTTAATTTATATAATAAAAATGAGATAGAAGAATTAACTGCGTATAATTTTTATAAAAATATTATGAATTCTAATATAATGAATAAATTTGAAAGGCCTGACATAGGATCATTAGATACATATTTATCACCACATAATTTTATAGGATTAGAAGGACATTCTCGGCAAGTACCAGCTCAAACTGATTTATTAGCTAAATACACATCTAATCCAAATGTTAAAAACGTATTTGAAATAGGATTTAATGCCGGACATTCATGTGACACATTTTTAAATAGTAATGACAATATTAGCGTTGTTAGTTGCGATTTAGGATATCATAATTATGTGATTCATGGTAAATCATATATTGATCAAAAATATTCATTTAGACATCAATTAATTATAGGTGATAGTACCTTAACTATACCCAAATTTATAAAAAATACTAGTAAAAAATTTGATATTATATTTATTGACGGAGGTCATGAATATGAAGTCGCTTATAGTGATTTAACTAACTGTAAGCATTTAGCACATAAAGATACCATTGTTATTATGGATGATATTACAAATGCTGCCGATATATCATATAGTATTGGACCAAGTAAAGCATGGAAAGATTGTATTGCGCAAAATATAATAGTTGAAAGTGAACATTTTGAGTTCGGATATTGGCGAGGTATGAGTGTTGGGAGGTACATTTTGTAAAAAATAAAAAATAAATATAATATTACAATACTTATATTAAATTATTATAATTATATTAAATTAGATTATTATAATAATGTCAATCTTTGTAAAAGCCGCCGAAAATGGAGACCTAAATGAAGTAAACCGGCAATTAAGTGTAAATCGTGATATTATAAATACAAAGGATAAAGAAGGTGATACGGCAATTCTTAAAGTGTGTAGGAATTGTAATAATGCCAATATTGTTGCTTTTTTGTTAGAAAATGGAGCCGAAATAAATGATAAAAAATATAGAGATTCAATTGGCCAGACGCCTTTGATTATTGCGGCACAATCAGGATGTAAAGATATAGTTGAATTATTGTTACGAGCTGGTGCCGACATTGAACATAGAAATGACCAGGGCGAAAATGCGTTTATATCGGCGACCCAAGAAGGACACATTGATGTAGTTAAAATTTTAATAGATAAGGTGGCAAATATAAATCAACCAAATGCGGATGGTGAAAACGCGTTGGCATTAGCAATAAAATATAGACACAAAAAAAAATTAATAGATTTATTATTAGAACATGACGCAACTGCTAGTGGTGTAACAAAGAAAAATAAAAAAAAAAGAAATAAGACTAAACATAAATATAAAAATAATAACGCAAAACAAAATAGGATAACACGGAAGCAAAAACTAAAAAAGAAGTAATTAATATTAGATGGTTTGTCTCTTTGCTTCGCTGAACCTTTCTTACACCTTTTAACCTTTGAAATGCCGATTTATATATCATAATTCTGCTTCGCAGAATTATTGAATATAACAAAGGCAATTTATCGGTTTTTGCTACGCTTAAAAGTAACAGTTGCCTTTTCACATTAAAAGATGCCGACTCAAAGAGTCGGCGTTTGAAATGTTAAAAGGTGTAAAGGTGGAATAAATAAAATTGATTTTGATTTAAATATAATACAATCTATTATATTATATTTAAAAAGATGTCTGTAAAGAATATTGAAAATCCTGATTTATTTAGATCCAATATTCGCAAGAAATTGGAAGTATTCTTTCCAGAAAATGACGACAAAACTACAAATGAAAAACACGCCTCTAATTTGGAAAAAGGCGTTTACAATTGGACTCTAAAAGAATCAACAAATCGAAGAGTAATTAAGAAATGGGATAATCAGTTCTTTATTCAGATTTACTTGGATCACCTACGCAGCATATTTGTCAACTTAAAAAATGAAAAGATGATTCAAATGGTGACTAGCGGTGAGATAAAGGCGCATGAGTTGGCTTTTATGACGCACCACGAGATGCGACCTGATAAATGGGACGAACTTATTAAGGCTAAGAGTATTCGCGATAAGAGCAAATTTGAAACCAAATTGGAAGCAATGACAGACACATTTACGTGTCGCAAATGTCGGTCTAAGGAGTGTACTTACTATCAGCAGCAAGTTCGAAGCAGTGATGAACCGATGACAATTTTTATACAATGTACAATTTGTTTTACACGCTGGAAATCATAAATGGTCACAAATTATTTATATCCATCGTAAAATAAATAAACAATTTCTAATAACTCATTATTTTCATCGTGTAAAATCCGATTAATTTGCTTATTTACTTCAGCCTGTAATTCAGGCATTCTTTTTTTCAATGGTGTATCCATTGGTTTACCATTTATATCAATATATTTATCTGGATTAAACCGAATAAAAATAAATTTACCACTATGTATTAAATATAAATCATCATATCGTATTTCTTCGTCTGCTGCGTTATATCGTTTATGTTGGGTTTCATCGGTTTCAACACACAGTAATGTATTACCAATTAATTTGCGATGATCAATTCGCCGACGATGTGAACAATCACAATTGCCTGTCCATAATGGTACGTCATGAATAAAACCGTCAAAGTTTTCATTTAAAAAATCTCTTACAAAATTTTCTTTTGATTTTATCCTAATTTTAAAAACAAGTGGGTCTTTTGGAAATAAATTAGAAAAACAATGAGTACAATAGTACCTATATTTAACATTTCCACAATTAGTACAATCTTTATTTTTACATTTATTCATAATATTTATCATGTCTGTTTCTTTACATTGCGAACAGAACTTTGCTTTTTCTCCAAAAAAATTAAAATTAGCTTGCTCTTTATTACATTTAATACATATTCGTTTTCTTAGCATAATCATATCAGGTAATTTACACGTATTACAATATTCCGGGGTTAATCCTTCATAATTAAATGAAGATTGAACCTTACCGCATTTACATTTTTTATGAGTGAGATCAATCATATCAGGTAAACAACATTTTGAACAATATTTAGGTTTTAAACCTTCATAATTAAAACTAGAGTTATTTTTATTACAACCAATACATCGGTTACAATAAATATCAATCATATCAGTTGTTTTACATTTAGCACAATACATTGGTTTTAATCCCTGAATATTAAATGTTGGTTTAGATTTTCCGCAAAAACATCTCCTATCATTTACATTAACCATATCATCTGTTTTACAATCTTTACAAAAATTGGCACTAAGGCCCTCTATATTGAAGGTTGGTCTAGATTTTCCACAGCTACATAATTTACACAACAAATTCACCATACCTTCTTCTTTGTGTTTGCTACAAAATTTAGTCCCTTCTTGTTTATTAAAGCCAAATGATGCGATTAAAACGCATCCATCTGTATTTGTACATTTTTTATGCGATTTTGGCATATTCTGCTTATATTATACTATGTGAGTTTATTTCTAAATAATTTGAACGACATATATTATTCAATTATCCCTAAATATTTTATATACCATAGTTCTTTTATATAAATTATTTTGCTGTTTAATTTCAATATCACTCCCGACAAAGGTGTAGTTCTGCTTCCGCAGTATGCTGCGAATTATATTCAGGTAGGGGCGCTTACATTCAAAGTTGGGTTTGAAAGAGGAGATCGTAGAGCATGCGAAGTATTGTTGTATTTCTGGCTTTAGATCTAGTATTTTGGTTTGTTTTTCGACGTCTTCATCTAGTTCGCAAAGTAAGAAGGTTTTATCTCCCAAGATTTCAATCATTTTATTACAAATGGCTTCTCTTTCGGCTTGATATTTGTCGCTTAATTTGATTCTCATTATTAGTATTATTTGTTAATAATATAAGGTGAGATACCTTTAATAGAATTTTTTTATATTTAGATTATATTTTTATAAAAATATATAATAATATCTATATGACAACTGTAACAAATTATAAAACTCAAGGTACCAATTTAAGCGATATTTGTAATACAGTAAATCAAGATTATTATGGAGATGTAACTACTGGTTATAAACAGGCTACTATAGATATAGGAACTGTGTTATGTAGTAGTACATTTTCTAGTGTACCAGGATCAATCGTACCATCTGGGTACAGCGCGAGTATTAATCAATATAATACTGGGGCTGTGAGTTGGACTAAGAGTACTGTACCAAGTATAACTTATGGTTTTGCGTCGTCAGTATCTGATATGTCATCTACTGGACAATATGCTGTATATGGAATAAGTAATAATTCAACATCAGCAGCTACTATATATTATTCTAGTAATTATGGAGTATCATGGGGAATTGCTACAGGTGTTACTGGTAATTATAATTTTAGTGCTATAACTATGTCAGGCACTGGTCAGAATTGTTGTATGATTAAAGAAAGTAGTGGTCCTATATATATATCAAGTAATTATGGAGCAACATGGTCGAGCTCGGGTTCTCTAAGTACAACTTGGTCAGATATATCTATGTCATATACTGGACAATATGCCGTTGCTTGTATTGACGGTTCAACTACTACAGGAAAAATATATAAATCAAATAATTATGGATCAACATGGACTGATGTAGTATTACCAGCCGGATATCTTGGTGTTTGGATTAGCATAGCAATGTCTGGAAGTGGACTATTTGCGATTGCTTTTTCAAACCAAACTGGACAAATTTATCTTTCAAATGATTATGGAAATTCATGGAGCCCAATAATTAGCATATCAAATGTAATTTTTTCCATGTCAATGTCATATAGTGGACAATATGCGGTGTTTGGGATAATTACTACGGTGGGTTTAGATTTAGTTTTATATTATTCTAGCAATTATGGTATTACATGGACATTGTCAGCTTCAACTATTAGTAAATATGGTAATGGATTAATTGTATCTATGTCAAATACTGGACAATATGTCCTGGCTTGTGCTTATGGTGGTAGCCAACTTTGTTCATTTTTATCAAAAGATTATGGTCAAACATATAGTCAAGGAACATATTCATTTCCATCTTCTCCAAACAACATTAGAATATCTGGTAATGGAATTTATGCGATTACTTCCTGTATAAATAATGGGATTTATTACACATCCAATACTTCAACCATTTATACATCAATGGAATTAACAACAGTATTTGAACCATTATATAAATATGACTCATGGAACCCTACCAATTCAATACTTGGTTATTGGGTTGCGATATCCATGTCATATACAGGACAATATGTAATTGCTCTAGATTATAATAATAACCGTTTATATTATTCTAGTGATTATGGTGTGACATGGAATGTTTCATCGTCTATAACAAGTGCTCATACTTATTCTGCCCTATCTATATCAAGTAGCGGACAATATGGTATTTGTTCACCTAATTTGAATAGTGGTTTATTCGGCATATGGTATTCAAGCAATTATGGAGCTACATGGACCAAGTCCGCAACAGCTAGTACTACATATTGGCAGGGATCATCAATATCTAGTGGTGGTAAATATGCCATCGCGTCAACTGTTGGTACAACTAGATCATATTATTCAAGTAACTATGGTGTTACTTGGACAATAAATGCTGTATCGGTACCACCTTGGCGATTATCAGCCATATCAGGAAATGGATATGCTATTGCTACCGAAGTTGTAAATGGTGGTGGTGGTGGTGGAATTTATTATTCAACCAATAATGGTCAAACTTGGACACTTTCAAATGCTGATATTACTGTATGGAAATCATTAACCATATCAAGCAGTGGACAATATGCCATAGCTGGCGACTGGAAATACAACGGTGGTATCGGAGGGGGGTATACCGGTCATATATATATCTCAGTTAACTATGGGGTTGATTGGACTCTAACTCTAACACTACTAAATATCAATCCTTATAAATTAACAACATCTTATTCTGGACAATATGCTATTGTTATTGGTTTATATGATGATGGTATTATCCAATTGAATATTAGTAAATATTCAAATGATTTTGGTAATACATGGACTGATATAACAAATACACCACTAAATTCTTATAATAACTCAATCTCTATATCTGGCTCTGGACAATATGCGGTACTTTGTAATAGTAGCTTTAGTAGTAATCTAGGCTATATATATTCTTGTATAGCGACTAATAAAATAATAACACCTTCACTAATATATAATACATGGACTGTAACTCCATCTTCAGCAACAGGGGCTTGGAGTTCTGTATCTATGTCAAGTACTGGACAATATGCGATTGGATGTATTTCTTCCGGAAAAATTTATTATTCAAATACGTATGGACAGTCGTGGACTATATCATCTTCAGTAACCGGAATATGGAGTTCTGTATCTATGTCGAATACTGGACAATATGCTGTTGGATGTATTTATTCCGGAAAAATTTATTATTCAAATACGTATGGACAGTCGTGGACTGTATCATCTTCAGCAACAGGGACTTGGACTTCTGTATCTATATCAGGTAATGGACAATATGCTGTTGGATGTATTTATTCCGGACAAATTTATTATTCAAATACTTACGGACAGTCGTGGACTGTAGCATCTTCAGTAACAGGGACTTGGACTTCAGTATCTATATCAGGTAATGGACAATATGCGATTGGGTGTGTGAACCCTGGTTATATATATTATTCAAATACTTATGGACAGTCGTGGACTATAGCATCTTCAGGTCTTAGTTCTCCTTGGTATTCAGTATCTATAGCAGGTAATGGACAATATGCTATTGCTTGTGATAATGATGGACTAAATGGTTATATATATTATTCAATCAATTATGGACAGTCATGGACTGTATCATCTTCTCCAAATAATCTTTGGATATCAGTATCTATATCAGGTAATGGGCAATATGCCGTTGGGTGTGCGAGCCCTGGTATAATTTTTTATTCAAACACTTATGGACAGTCGTGGAATGTAACAACTTCAGCAACAGGTACTTGGTATTCAGTAGCAATATCAGGTTCAGGACAATATGGCATTGCTTGTGTTAATGGCGGTCAAATTTATTATTGTAAAGCTACACAATAAACATAATAAATGATATAACCAACACCAATAATATTGTATTAATCATATTCTGGTTTTGCTCTTGTAAATGAAACAATTTATGAAATATAGTAGTCGATCTATTGTCATCTTTTTTTATTATTATTTGTGTTTCCTCAGGTGTTTCTTTATCTTCTACTTCTGCTTCTACTTCTGCTTCTATCATTTTTGCTTGATTGTGTAGTACTGGATACACATGCCCAAAATCAATAGCCATGAAGTCCTTTAGTACTTCGTCCGGAAACTCTCTTGAAACCTTGCGCAAAAACATCGCATATGGATTTTCTTTAAGTTGTGTTTTAATCATATTAATATTCGCCTCAGTCGCTTCGGTAAACATATAAGGGCTCGTTGGACTAGACATGCGCGTCCAATCAGCGAGCGAACCGCTCTCATTAATAAGCGTATTTGAATTTGTTAGTTCCTTGAATGTTTGAAGTATAATAGCAAATATGCTTTCATTAGCGAGTCCACCAGCATTGACTTGATTATAAACACTGTTTTTTGCTGCTAAAAAAATGAGACATTTGTGAACATGAGCGCGTGTAAGTGTAAACCAAGGATCATTAGCAAGCCAATATTCTTTTTTAAACAGGCGTAAATTGGCACGGCGATGTATTTGAATATTCCAATATGCTGGGCGCCATTTAAATATACTGGCCTGATAATGATCAAAGAATCGCTTTCTAAATGCGGCAGGTGAAATAATAGGAACACAAGCATCAGTTAAAAATGAGAACCAAATATTTTGTATATCGTGATTAAAAGCATAGGTCATTAGCGCCATATAAGCAGGCACTACGTTATAATAGGTCGTTTGTTTAATTTCACTGGGTGGAAGTGAATACATTTTGATCCAAGGTGATTTTATTAAATTTATGTCTTTGTAATGAAAATATACATTGATAATATCTTGATTTGGTTTTATCCAATCGATCCATAATTGTTCTTTGTTTAAAACATGATGATAACTAATAATAAATAATAATGCGACTTTCATTATTATATATTAAAATAAATAAAATTATGTTTAAACGCTAGTATCAATTGTATTAATTATTATTATAAATTACTAATTCAACATTTACATTTTCTATACTTATTGGTTCTATTTCAGTAACTGATCTACTACCCCTTAGTTTTCTATTTCTTTTATGAACCCTACGAAATATTATTATAAAATAAACTAACAACCAGAATATTAAAAAACTAACAAAAATATATAAGACTATATAATAGTAATTTTTTGTAGGATTGTATTTAGGTGTAACATGAGCGTATGTAGTAGGAGAGTATGTAGGAGAGCCTATTGATATAATGATCGGATCTGATATTGTTATAGATGCGACCGAAGCGACCACAGTTGATGTTGAATTTAGAGCCATTGATGCCGCAACCAGATAATTTGTAAAACTTCCACTAGAAACTGCTGCCAACATGGTAACAGACAATGCTGTAAATAAACTATTTGGGTTACTAATAAATGTACTATATTTGCCCTGAAGTGGTATAGAAGTCTTTGTTGTAGCAACCAAATTAAAAGACAATATTCTAATATCCTTATATTTTTGATCTTTTGAAACAGATGAACTAACAAATGTTACAAGATCAATACTAATATTCATAGAATTCGCAGTGGCAATAATAATGCTTTGTTGTGCTAGTGAATCTAAATAGTTGGTTTGGACATTGGATATGGAGAGATCTGTTGTAAATGACATGATGATTTGGGTTGCTATTGATGTAGGAGATGGAGTCTCAAAATGTGGTGTAGGTGGCGATGTAGGAGCGAGTGTCAAAATTGCGTGGGTTGGCTGAGCATGCGGCTCCCATGTAGGCGCAAGTGTCGCAAATTGTGGTGTAGGCAGCGATGTAGGAGCGGGCGTCAAAATGATCGAGGTTGGCTGAGCATGCGGTTCCCATGTAGGCGCAATGTAGGGCGCATTTGTCACCATCGTAGGGCCATATGTAGGCGCCATGTAGGACGCACTTACCGACAATTTATATGTATGATGAGTACTTGGAATATATGAATTTGGAATAACAGTCAATAAATGATTCCATGAACTTGAACTTTTATAATTAAATGACTGATAATAACTAACAGTATTTTGATTAGGATTAGAAATAAAATAATTGGAATTGAAATAATTGGAATTGGAATTAAAATAATTGGAATTAGAATTGAAATATTTGGAATTGAAATATTTGGAATTGAAATAATTAGAATAATATTGATTTATATTGTTACTATTAGTACTAATACTAATACTAATATTAGTACTAATACAATTACATATTAATAAAAATAATAATAAATTATTATAAAGATTTATAAACATCTTATATATAATTATATTTTTTCTTTATGTAAATATAATTATAAAACCTAATGAATTTTACAATAGATGATAACAATCGTGTTAATAAAGATAATGAAACCATTTATAATAATTATTTATCACAAATTGATCATATAACTTTTTTAAGAATAGGGCAGTCATTATCTACGGTTGAAGAACTTGATCACAAAGAAGCAATACCTATACCTATTAGTACATATGATGAATGTGAATCTACCTTTTTAAATAAAATTAATAAAAAATTAGAAACCTTTTACATGTTAAAAGAAGATTTATCAAATTTAATAAATAATTTATCATTAGAAAACAAACAAATTTCAGATAATATTAAAATATTAGAGTCCAGTTTATGTAATTATAAATTAAAATATAACAATACTAATTATTTTTTAAAATTATTAGAAAAAACAAAAAATAAAACAAATATAATTTATTACCAAACACAAATTGATAATGAACAACTAAAATATAATAATAATTTTAATAAATTATCTCAATTATATGAAACCATTGTTCAAATAAATGGATTCATAAAAAACACAAAAATCTATATAGATCTTGTATAAGTAAAATATTTGGGATTATAGATTAAAATGCGATATTCTCTAGATCACTAATCTTCCAATATTCGCTACCACCATTTGGCAATGGTCTGCGAATAATAAATGGTATTCTACTTTGTTGTAATTCCAATTCAGCAATTAAATAACCGTCAATAATATTTTCAGGTATTTTTACAAATGATGTGGCTCCTGACTCTATTTGCTTTGCTCGCTGACCTAAAATACGAGCTCTCTCATATTTTGTTAAAAATGGGTTGGTTTTATGTAGATCATCTATTATAATATTATCACTATCTCTGACAACCTTTGTCATTGCTAAAATTTCGTCGTAATTTTGGACAGCACATTCAGGATGAAAATTTAGAATATAATTATCATTTATTTCCGTATCAAACTTTTTTAAATACATTTCTCCATCATCGTCATCATCTTCGTCTTCAGAATCATCATTCACAAATGCCTTTTTGACAATCGTTTTTGATGGAACTTTTTTATTTTTCTCTCCAGATTTTACAACCTGGGATTCTTCTTCATCTTCTCCTTCTTCCATTTCACCTTCATCACTATCTCCACCACCTTCTTGGTCATCATCATCTTCTTCATCATCTTCTAAATCTGCGTCTTCTTCTTCTTCGACTTCCTCGTCTACTTCTCCACCTCCAATTAATCCATCATCTAAATCTTTGTCATTTACTCCACCTCCTATATCCTCGCTACTTGAACTACTAGTACTGCTAGTATCATCATCATCATCACTAGCATCGCCGCCACCAATTTGTTCATCATTTTCAAAATAACTAGACATCTTTATTATTATAACAATAGATACTTTTAATTTATTATTTTCAATTTTATTTTATTTTGTAAAAAAACAATCATTTCCATGATTTAATTATAATTATTTATAATTATGTATATATTATTTATTATCTTCAGTCTTCCATACCGTATCACACGTACAACATAAATACACATATTTCATATTTGTATCATCATATCTAATATAAATAATTTCTCTCTCTTTTTCCTCTGTGTTTGTTTTACATTCAGCATTGGGGCATAATATATTATTAACCCGCGGCAATGTTGGATCCAATTTGGTATATTTATTAATAATATGACTAAACTCTTGCTCTGATTTCTTTAATTGGACCTTTAAAATAGTTACAGTATCCGTCGATAATGTATCATCTTGGTTTCCACAATTGCGGCAATAATACACCAGCTTATTCGGATCATTCGCATCAATACTGATGTAATACATATTTTGACATTTAGAACAGAAGTGCATTTTACTTATATATTATAGTTAATATATTGTATTTATATTAATTATAATTAGTTCAATTTTTTATTATTTTTACATTATATTTTAACAATTATTTATTATAATTTATTTATTAATTACTTTTAATCATATTATACAAAGTAAACAGTTTATACTTTAATGTATCATATTTTACATGCGTCACCATTTGATAAATATGTACATTATAACTTTCATTTAAATCCTTCTTACTTTCTATAAATAATGCCAACTTGTCATAATTTGTTAAAAATCGCTCCTTCATAAATGGATAGAATGATAAAAATTTGGGTGGTATTTTATTCTTTGATTTATCAAGTAATTCACAAATCGCAAAATCTATATTAGTATATTCAATACTTTTATTATATAGATTATAATCCTTATGAGTTTTTGTTTGTCCTGGCTCATTTAATAATGGCGTATCATTTAACAGTGAACAAAGAGTTAACAAAATACTATTTATAGTCTGACATGCTGACCACTTATCACCACTCCATGTATTCAATACAGAAACACATACTTTACCACACTTGTATAGATTTGGATTAAAACGGGTTAGACCATCATTCGTCATATATTTTACTTTTGGAGGCGAAAATGGATAGTCGGTTGGAAATGATAATTCGAAAAAATAATAACCGCCAAAATAAGGGGTGTCTTCTGGTCCTATAATCATAGCATAGCCTGTCATAATGTCTTCCTCATCGTGACAATAATAAATGCCATTGTCTGTCAATGGATTTTTAAAAACATATTTTATGTCGGCCAACAATCTATGAACCGTCTCCCTTGATATCACCTTATTTTCGGTCATTATAATATTGTATTATAATACTATAATACAATACATTTATATTATTTTATTTAATAATTATTCTTATATTATTCTTATATTATTCTTATATTGTATTATGATACCTCTAAACCTAAAATAATAATAAATAAATATATATACGTGATCATTTATGGTAACAAAATATAGCAGTATATGCGTTTGACAATTATTTATAAAAATTAAAATTGAAAAAAAAGGAAATAGAAAAATGTTGATATAATATAACAATCAATGATAACAATGACAACAATGGCACATTATAATGATTTATCCGATTTCCTAACAAAGCATAATGCTAAGAATATACAAAATACATCATCCGATAAAGAAATTACTCATACCAGAATAGCCAGCCAAGAATTAAGTATTTACGGAGGTTCATTTAATATCGAAACCGATGAACTACCAACGTTTTATAAGCTGTATTATGAGAATGTATTTGTAAGAGGGCGCAAAGAATATCTAACAGAGAGACAATTAAAAAATGGTACAGGCCCACTATTAGTTGACTTCGATTTTCGTTATGATATTAGCGTGACAAAACGTCAACATACTCAGGATCATATACAGGATATGATTCAACTTTATTTGGAAGAACTTAAGGAATTATTTGTTTTTGAGGAACAAAAACCATTTCCTATATTTGTTATGGAAAAACCAAACGTAAATAGGGTTGTAGATAAAAATTTGACAAAAGATGGTATTCATATGATTATTGGCATTCAAATGGACCATACTTTACAACTCATGTTACGTGATAAAATTATTAAAAAATTATCAGATGTTTGGGAGCTACCTTTAACTAATGATTGGGAAGGTGTATTAGACGAAGGAATTAGTAAAGGTGTTATTAATTGGCAAATGTATGGTTCTCAAAAACCTGGAAATGAGGCATATAGACTTACATACTTAATTACAGCTGAGATTGATAAAACTGATAATGAATTTATGACTGTGCCCAAAAACGTAAAGGAATTTGATTTATCGAAGGATCTGTGTCTGTTATCAGCTCAATATAGTAAGAATGTAAGATTTGAAATGAATCCCAAAATAGTAGATGAATATAATAGAAGACATGAAAATCAATCGAGTAAGATCAAAAAGTCAGGAAGTAAAGGTAAGATCAATTTGGTAGTAGAAGAGGAAGATACTTCAAATATTCATATGAATGATATTAATAATCTGGAAACACTTACAAAAGCAGTCGAAAATATTATGAGCAGTTTAAGAATTAACGAACAACACATTAAAGAAATTCACGATTATACACAAATATTACCTGAGAAATATTATAAACCTGGATCACATCTATTAAATCGTCAAGTGGCATTCGCACTAAAACACACAGATGAACGATTATTCTTGTCATGGGTAATGCTCAGAAGCAATGCTAGTGATTTTGACTATGGTACTATTCCAGCATTATACCAATTATGGAAATACAAGTTTAATAAGAGACCGGATGGCGTGACAAAACGATCTATTATGTATTGGGCAAAACAGGATGCGTATGAAGCATATGAAAAGGTAAAGCGAACAACTATTGACTATTATATTGAAGAGACTATATTTGACGCAGCGGACTTTGATTATGCGATGGTGTTGTATCATATGTTTAAAGATAAATATGTGTGTAGTAGTATAACAAATAAAAGATGGTATACATTTAAAAGACATCGATGGGAAAAAGATGAGGGGCAGAGCTTGCGTCTAGCAATTTCCAGGGATATGTTTGCGTTGTATTCTGAAAAACAAAACCAGTATTTGGCTGATTTACAAAATTACGAGACAAATAATGACGTTCATGAGAAGATGCAAAAGAAAGTTAAAAAAATCGCAGAAGTATGTATTAAACTGAAGAAGACTAATGATAAAAACAACATTATGCGTGAGGCAATGGAAATCTTCTTTGATAAAGATTTTGTTAAAAATATGGATGCGAATAAATATCTATTGTGTTTCTCAAATGGGGTTGTTGATTTTAGAACTAAATCATTTCGTCAGGGATATCCTCAGGATTATATCACAAAAACCACTGGTATTCCTTATATTCCGTATAATATAGATGAATGTAGGGAAATATCAGACGAAATAACCACATTTATGAAGCAATTATTCCCTCAAGAAGAATTGTGTAGATATATGTGGGATCATTTGTCGGCCAGTTTGATTGGCGCTAAAAAGGAACACGCATTCAATATTTATCGCGGTAGTGGATCAAATGGCAAATCGATTTTAACTGATTTGATGTCTCAAGCGCTGGGTGAATATAAGGGCACTGTTCCGATTACATTGGTGACGGAGAAACGTGGCACAATTGGCGGCACATCGTCTGAGATTATTCAATTAAAAGGCATCAGATATGCGGTTATGCAAGAGCCTTCAAAAGATGCTGTTATTAATGAGGGTATTCTAAAAGAATTAACTGGTGGTGATCCAATTCAAGCAAGAGCATTATATTCTGATAGTGAAATATTTGAACCGCAGTTCAGTTTGGTTGTATGTACTAATGCGTTATTTGATGTTAAGAGTAATGATGATGGTACTTGGAGACGAATGAAACTGGTTGATTATATGTCAAAATTTATATCAGAAGGTGAGACTCATACAGATGACACTAAATATGTGTTCCCTAAGGATAAGGGGTTGAAGGAGAAATTACCGCAATGGGCGCCAGTATTTGTAAGTATGCTAGTAAAACGTGCGTATGAAACTGATGGTGAAGTGATTGATTGTCCTGAGGTTGTTGCTGCGTCTGGAAAATACAGACAAAGTCAAGATTGTATTACTGGTTTTATTAGTGAAAAGGTTATTAAGATCGCTAATAAGACTATTGGTAAGCAGTCATTGAATGTCGTGTTTAAAGAATGGTTTCAGAACAATTTTGGTAATCGAAAGCCTCCAAAATTATCTGAATTAGAGGAAATAATGAATAAGAAATTTGGGAATCGAAATATGGTTACAAATAAATGGAACAACGTCATGTTAAAAGAGGATGAGAATGATGCTATGGAGGATATTGAGTAGGGAACGACGAGTTCCTTGCTACGCTAAAATGACCCATACTAATCTATTTGGATGGTTTGACTCTTTGCTTCGCTGAACGCTTTCTTTAGTACGTTAGAAAAGATGGAAAAGATGGAATTATATATTCAAATACACATTGGTCTCTGTATTTTTTAACAATGTGTTATTAAAATAATTATACAAAGATACTACTATTTTATGTATTATAAATGGATATATTATTAACCCAATAAGTATTAGTATTTTTTTAAGTATTGATAAGTTATTTGGTGATAAAAATAAAGACAAACAGTATGTAGCTATTAAAATATAATACACAGATAATAAAACTGTATTCCACGTACTTGAATTATCAATTGCTTCCGTCTCATAAAATGTTTTTCGATCATTTGTTAGTACATCACCGTGAGAGCCTTTAATTAAAGCATGTAATTCTGTATTTTTTTTCAAATATTCATTATATAATTCGATCGTATTTTCGGAATTATTTTGAATAGTATTGTAATATGAATTCATTATATTAGCATTTTCTATTTCTTCATTGAATTTTTCAGTGATGACATTTGCGATTGTCTCAACCTTTTTAGTTAACTCCTTTTCAATCAAATCATTGTAATAATGCCGACCCTCTTTATAAATATAGTAGTTTTTCTTTGTGGATTCTAGTTGTAATGGAGCTATTTCTACATTTAATTGAGCATTTAAATATTTTCGTTCCAATGAATCGGTTACTTGTTTCTTTTCACATTCAGATCCAGGACCACAAAACACCATTTTTGCGGCATTGTCTATTAAATCATTCAGTTTATTACTTGTTGTCATTTGTTTACTTAAAAGAGCATTCGCATCTGCTGTTGTAGCAGACGTATTTGGATTAGAACTAGGAGCTGTACTTGTTTTTTGAGAATTCATTATACTTGATAATAATTGGTCCATCTGGATATGTATTATATTATATTATTATTAGATTTAAAAATAATATATTTTAGTTGAAATTATAACCAAGTTTATCTAATTATAACTATTTCACATGACTGCTAGAGATTCAGTTTACACCTTTGGACATTTAGAATAAAGAAGAACGTAAAAATGGGTTTGAAATATTTGTCATAGTTTCTGTTGTTGTTGTTGCTGTAGTTGATGTCGGTGCGGCAGTTGTTGCTGTTGTAGTATCAGCATTAAACACACAAATTTTAAGATCATTATCATATTTCAATCCCTTTGTTTGATCGCAACACATTTCACCAATACATGTAGGTGTAACTGATGCCCAAGGATCTACAGGTTGGCTACTTGTAGCGCCTGCTCCACTAGTATCTGTCGGTGCTTTTGATTTATCAAAATACCAATCATATTCATCAAAATTCATATTATCGCGATTCGATAAATCTAATATTTTTTTGCCAATAGCAATTACACCAATAACAATAATCAACCCATTTAATGTGATATATACATTGGTTGGTAATATTCCATTTTTGCCTAAAATAATTGTTATTAACATAAAAATACACACATATATAATTATTTTGACTATCTCTGTATGAGCACCGAAACGTTTTCCATAATAAGTATTTATTTCAACCAATCGGAGTTTATCATTTTTTTGATCTTCAAGTAGTTTCATTCGCACCTTTGCTTCATTTAATTCATTTTCGACTATATCTATAGCAAACTTCTGCTGCTGAATCGTATTTTGAGAGGATGACATATTCTGTTGATAAGATGATGTCATGTTATTTAAACTATTATAAAGGGTCGCTCTTGTTTCTCCAATTTGGTTAATTCTATTAATTATATTATTTCTTTCATCAGTAGTTAAACTATCATTATCTAAACTAGTATATAATTTCATTTCAGTTGTTTGCATATCTTTAATGCTATTAATTGTTTGAGAAACGCCTAGATTAAATTGGGTACCAGTTTCTCTGCTAACAGGATCAGATATAGAAGTATTAGTTGTATTTATAGTATTACGAGGATCTAATTCATAGTCAGGATTATTATTATTAAGTGTAGTCATTTTATATTATTAATTAATATTAAATAATATTAAATTATTATATTATTGTTTATTTGTTAGTTAGTTCATTTATTTATTGGTAATTTATTTCTTGTTTTGTTTCATTACATTAACAGTTATTGTTAATAATCCAACTGCTAAAACACTCCAAAAAATATAGCTATAATTCTCTTGTAGAATTCGAATATCTGTGTCTGCTAACATACCATTGACATCGCTCATGTCGATGTTTTGCATTCCTTCGGTTGTTAGTTGACTATTTGCTTTTAAATTTTGGTCATTTTTTAAATTTTGGTCATTTTTTAAATTTTGGTCATTTTTTAAATTTTGGTCATTTTTTAAATTTTGACCCATACTTTGAAGATTATTCTTCTTCCCCATAACTATATTTTTATAGGATGATATTTTCTTTTTTAAAGTCTCATCATTTACATTCATTGTATCAAATATTGTCTGATCATTGGCATACAATTCCTTTATTTTTTCTGAAATACTAGCCTCTATTTGATTCATCTTGCCCTTGATTTCATCCATTTTTATTTTATTCGCCTCTGGTATAATCCTATTTTTACATATTTCATCACTAGTTTCAGGTGACATTCCAGTATTATTCTTGACATAATTACTGTACCTTATCGTGTCGATTTCCTCAATATTTTTATTACATATATTCCCATTATTTATGGCTGGTATTCGGACCCCCATTGTTCGATTATTATTTGATATTCTGGGACTCTTTGGGAACATATTAGAATTCTTTAAATAACACATATTCGAATCATCCCCAGTATTTACCCAAACAAATCCAGCGCACCCATCCGTTGAATTACATGCGACTTGACAATCGCCTATAGCATTCATTGGACCTCCACCAACGATATTACTGCTCTCATCCGGCGAATCAAAATTATTATACATATTATATTTAGAATCAACTCCCTTAGTATAACTTAACATCTCATTTGGATACTTAAACGCAACGGAATTATTATCAATATATGCCATATTTCCTAAATTTTCAGGCACACCTACCTCATTCAATTGGAATACAGCATTTATATTATTATTTATACCATATCCGCTTACACTTGGTCTTATTTTCATAATACATCCATTTGATATGGTTGATGTATATAATACCAGATTTCCAGATGGTAACATTATCAACTTTAATGCTCCATCAGCAGATCCGATCCATTCATTTTGAAATAAAATCTGACTCGATGAAGATGATAAAAATGAGTCGCTATATTTCCCATTACTAGACACCCAATCCGGATTTGGGGTTAATTGTGTAATAGTTGTAGCTGAACACCATAATGCGCCTCCAATGCCGTCTTTACCACTAGGTGTGCCATTGTATAGACATAATTTACCGCTCTTTTGTAAGCTTAGATAATAATCAGATTCGCTATTTGTACTCGTATTTAGGTTTAAAACTTTCTCAACATTATCTATATTTGAAAACACCAGCTGACCTTTATTATTTAACCGCACACTGGTAGGTATAAAATCAGTTAGATCTATTAATCCCTCAGTTGTCCATATTTGTATTTTATTAACCTGCTTGGACGCATTTCCATATTGTTGTATTGTGGTTGAGTCAGTTCCAACTAAACAGGTCGATCTACCATCAGCATCTGGAACGCCTTGTAGAGCAAAGAATTGCTTGCCTGAATCAATTGCGTATTGTTTACATTCATCCATTGTATATAATTTAGTGTCTGATGCTTTTGTCATTGCGGGAGTAGAAGTAGTTGACGTATCTTGACTCGTATTGTAATAACACCCGCCATATGTAACAACTGGATCATTTAACAAACTAGACACATACACATTTTGTCCTTCATTGCCACATGATTGTCCATTCTTCATGTCAGTCCCATTTTTTAACAAGGATGAAAATTTATTTGATGGCACATCTTTTATAATTTTAGCAGCAGCAGGACATCCATTTTTTCCAGCAGTTGCGTCAAATGTCGCCTGATCTGTGTAATTTTTAAAGACTCCTTTTGATGTTACATATCCACCAATACCAGAGCTGGCTAGATTTAATTCGCCATTTGAATTATTAATTGTAATATTTGAACTTAAATATGGATTATCTTTACTTGTTAGATCAGTATATTCTAAACCAGCAGTTTCAGCCGTTTTTATTAGATCCTTATATTGACTATTCAAGTCATCGTATTGACTTTGTAAATTCGTAAGCTCTTGTGTATCAGCAGCCGCAGTAGTTTTGTCGGCCTTTATTCTATTATAATTATTCAAAAATACTGGTTTGCGTTGGTATGTTGAATCTGGGTCTGTATATGTATCTGGAGTAGATGTGAATCCTTCGTGGAATTTATTATTATATTTGCGATTATATTTTAATTGTTTTTTTTGAAGTTGATTCCCTTGATCTAAAGACAAAAATATATTATTTATTTCATCCATTGTTAGTTGTATTAATATACATAAATACAAAAATATTTACAATTGTATTTATATTTTATAGAGAGTCATTTTTAGGACTTGGAATGATTCCGATCTTCATAAGAATAATAATTGCGATTAATATAGCCCATACTGAAAATCCAGAGACATTGCTTATATTAAATGATAAAACGATTAATGCTATCATTATTATTAACCAGAATATTGAGAAAAATGTAGCCGTCTTGCCTCTCATTTGGTTTATCACAATGATGGATAAAATACATGCTATTATTATCCAGAATCTAAAAGATCCGTCTGCTTGTTGAACAATCAACGATTGACTTTCATTTTCAGCATTAATTGTTTCATTATCTTTTATCAACTCTTCCATTTGAAGCCTCTCTGCTAAAAGTTGCGCATAATATGTATGTAATTCATTTCGTTTTTGTTCATTTTCATTTTGTTGTGCCTCTACTTGTGGTGACGATTTTTCAATTGCGTCTGTTAGTTCCTTATTTATCTCAAGCATTCGATCATTTAATGATTTGAGAGTTATAACGCATGCTTTAATGTCCGGCAATAACGCAACATCTGATGAACCATTTATGCTTACATTTAATTGGCCATTCCCTGATCTTGCCCAACAATAATTCTTGTGTTTATTAAATGTGGCGCCTGTACATTTAACATCAGACGCACACATCGATTCACATTCGGCTTGTGACGATACGGAACCCTCTTTGATTCCGCCAGACCCCCAATAGCTACGATTTGAAAAACTAGTAAAGCTAGTCGATGAACTAACAGCAGCATTTAATTTTGAATTACAATTCTTATAAGCTTCTTCATATTGGTTTAATAATGATGCGTATTCCTTTTCTAATGCTTTTATATTCATTAAATCTGGTTGTAATCCTGATTCCATATGTATAATATAATATACATATAGAAAACTATAATATAGAAACTATAATGATTTGTTAGTTGATGAATAATAACCTGCTAAAAATGATATTATGCTGATTAATGGGATTAAATTATATTGTGAATATGAATATGAATATGAATATTTGGTTGCTGGTATAAAATTTGCGATCATTTTACGATCCTTTATTTTGTTAGTTGTATCGATTATATACTTGGATAATTTGGTATCAATTGTATATTTATATGGTTTTCTAGTAAAAAAGGAAAGCATTTTATTTTAAATATATATAAATATAATGAATAATAATCTTAAATCAAAATACTTATACTTATACTTATACTTATAATTATACTTAAAATAAACGTCCTAACAGTGGAATAAATGTTTGAAAAATGCCCGATTTATAAACAACAAAAACAATTAAAATAGCTACTGCGGCCTTGGCTGAAACCAATAATGCTAAAAGTAAAAGAATACCAATAAATATTTCAATGTTTTTATAATATTGTAATTTATATTCTGTTTTACTATCATCTATCATAATAGCCGATCCAGCCTTAACACCGTTTAACGTTTTCGCAATCTCAGTTAATTGTTGGTTTAATATCTTCTCTTTATTTAGTTTCCCTGATATTGAAGCCATGGAATTATTTTTCTCTTCTATTTTGCGTTGAATATTATTTGTTATTTCAAAAATATCACTGCTAATGGTCTGTAATTGACCTTTGCTATTTAAATAATTTGTGCTATAACTTTCATATTCTGGATTTATATTATAATAAACATAGTATTTCTTGAAGTCATCTAAAGCAGAAAAAAAACTAGATTTTTTACTATTAATTTGTTCTTCTATTTGTTTTGCGTCTTTATTCATATTATATATTTTGTATATAAAAATATAATATATTTTGTGTCTTCCACTTTAGCACTGTAAAATATTTGGATTTGTTTATGTACAAATTCGATAATATGGTGCTGAAATTGCGGTTTTACTACGGCGAATTATTTCACATACTTGCCCCGGTCTGATGCCAATCGCCTGCGCCACAGGATCAAAACGCGATATATCTGGGAACTGATTATCATTCATCACGTTATATCGTTTTTTTATTTTAGCGGTTTCTGTGTTTGTTAGAACCCGATGCGGTGGCACTAATTCATTTTTTAATATGTTAAATTGTTGCCGCTTTAAATTTTGAATGACTATGAAAATCTTATCTTGTTCCCAAATATGTTTTAACGTATTTAAAAGAGTTTCATTTACTTCATCTTTTACAACAATAAACAATGTATCATGCTTTTTTAATACCTCTTCTATATTAAATAGATCATCTATCATTTCTTGGAGATTTTGCGGTCTTAGTGACTTTGCTAAATAATACCGAATATAAATCTTTGGTTTCCTTTTAGTGTCCTCATCCTCTGTATATTTTTCTAAAATCATATCCAATTGATTATTTAATTTCATTGTGTTTACTTCATTTATACTAAACCCATTATATTCATCAACATTATATCCTTGCATCTTCATTAGTTCTAACATATTTAAACGCGATTTATAAACGGATGAGATTAAACTACTAGTATTTTGAACTGCTGCCATTGTCTATTATATTATAATATAAACATATTGATTTTATTTTGTTTCAATTTTAAATTATATTAATTTTATTGGTAATATAATTTATTTATTCATATAAATTTTTACAAATTTATAGTTTTATTATTTTTAGCTGACCGCCACTGTTGCTACTACTACTATCATCACTAGTATTACTACTACTACTGCTATTACTACTATCTGTAGCGGATTCAATTACTCTACTATCACCGATTGGCTTAAATAATTCTAATGATCCGCCATACATCTCTTGAGCGGCTGAATGCGGCCTTATTGTTGTTATTTGCGGTGGGTTAACTTTCTCTATTAATCTTTTAAATTCCCCTGCTTTTTGAGAATAAGTTCTTTGTAAAGAACTTAATTGATCTGTAACAGGCAAGCCGCCAAAATATTGGCTTAGACCACCACCGCCTTGGCTTAGACCACCACCGCCTTGGCTTAAAGCTCCATTCATTATTTGCGACATTACTAGATCTCTTTGTGCTCCACCTAACTGTCTAATAACTTGTTGTTTTTCACTAGATAACTGATTAAATATATGATTCATTTGCGGATTATTAAATATTTCATATCCACCTCCACCAGCCATACTATCATTATTACCAGGGATCATACTAGTTATACTATTAATTGTATTATTAACTGAATCACTAATATTAGTACCTAAATCACCCAACGTATTATTCGCATTATCTAACATGCCCTTGGCTTTATCTAATATACCAGACCCAGACCCAGAGGCATTTTCATCACTTGACGAAAATGTATACCCTGGCGCAACTGGAGGAGGATAAAGAGACATATCTTGCTCCTCGCTTTGAACAGAAGAATTTGGAGAAGCCGAATTGGGAGGAGTATAATTAGGAGACGATGGATTGAGAGGAGGAAAATTAGGAGCTTCTGCTTGCGATTGTGACGATTCTTCTTCCGATGATTCTTCTACTGGTGCTACTGGTGCTACTGCTGCGAGTTGCGCTTGAGGAACAACAACCTTTACCTTAGCAGTCATTTGCGTTTTATAATTATCTATTATTTCTTTAATATCACGTTCAGCAGTACCATCTGATCCATGATCAATATTCAATAATTTATCAATATTTCTCGATTGATATGACAAATTCAAAAGTTGATCTACATTTTCTTCAGTAATAATACGCATTTGAATATTCATTACTTGTAACTCTTGTATCATCAGTTTCAACGCATATGGAATCCTTAAAAGACTAAATGAACGACCATACAAACTAAACGCATCTAAGATTTGGTCTCCCTCTTTGGATGTAGTAAATACTAATGGCCCATCCGCAAATGGACTAAGGAATAAATTCCGCTCTGTATTGTAAATCGCAATTGCTCCTGTTTTATTACAAACCGCCATATAGTATTGATCACCGCGGACCATATATGACTCATTCAGGAAATACGACATACCATGTGCCATTATACCATCACGCTCCATCTCACCAAGCCTTAGACCACCATCATTGGCTCGACCTTGATTTGTCTGTCTAGTTAACGCACTACGCTTTCCAGTGGCACGATAATTGATCTTATCTTTAACCATGTGTTTCAAACGCATGTAATATGTAGGTCCAATGAATATCTCAGAATACAATTGCTCCCCAGTGTAGCCATTATATAAAATTTGATTGCCCGAATTATGATATCCCATTCGCGTCAACATTGGCCCATATGTATTATAATTGGCACCCTTTGTAGCATATGCGGTACAATCTCCATAACCACCATATAAAGTACACGCCTTACCTAAAAGGCATTCAACTAGTTGTCCAATTGTCATACGAGATGGGAGTGCGTGCGGATTAATAATAAGATCTGGTCTGACACCATCGGCGGTAAATGGCATGTCTTCTTCGGGGATAATTAGACCTAGGGTTCCTTTTTGCCCGGCTCTCGACGCCATTTTGTCACCAATTGCGGGCAGGCGTTCTTCACGGACGCGAATTTTCGCAATTCGGAAGCCCTCCTCGCCCTCCGTAATAAATGACTTATCAACGAACCCTACCTGACCCTTCTTTGTCGTCTTTGAGTTATCAATAAATTCCCCTTTATTATCAGTTGTGCTTGTTAGTTGCCCAATTAATACAATACGATCATCTATTTCAGTATTTTCCTTGACTAATCCATGCTCATCTAATTTACTATAATCAAACCCATCTTTCAACCCAGCCACGTTCTGTTTGGTTTCAACATTTGTAAAAAACGAATTTGTATTATTTCCAGACACTTTTGAACTCTCTTCTCTGGATTCATAAGTAGTGAAATATGTTGTGCGAAATAATCCTCTTTTAATAGATCCTTCATTAATTAAAATAGCATCCTCCACATTATACCCAGTGTAACTCATGATCGCGACAATCGCGTTTACACCATAAGGCTGTTCCTCGTTATTTATATACTCCAAATACCTAGATTTGATTAAGGGTGTCTGTCCATAATTTAAAATGACGCCCATCTTATCCAGTCTCATCTGGTAATTTGAATGATATACCGAGACCGCTTGTTTGCTTTGACCGCAAGAAAACACATCACGCGGCAACTGATTCGATTCCGGATAAATAATAGAATTGCCCATGACTCCAAACATTAGTGATGGATCTAATTCCACATGTGTGAAATATTTATTATCTTTCAATTGTTCGGGACGTGTAGCAATTAGCGCACTTTCTTCCTCTGATGTATCGACATAATCCAGAATACCCTTGTTCTCTTGAAACATATCTAACAATTTATCCAAAGTATTATAACCCGGATATAAATCTCGCGAATCATACAATATATTATTACGCAGACTAAATGCGGGATCTTTTTTATCCTGGAATCCAGCAACCGCTTGTTGCCACGTGTATTGATGTGACTCTATAATATCTGTAATTCGTCCATGAGCATAACTAATTTTGCCATCAGTGTCTCTGTAATAGATGGGTCTCAAAAGTCGCCCTCCATCTGTGTATATGTACACGATATTATACTCATAACTAAATGAAATACTCGTATAAATTGGAATTATACCATTGCGCCTAAAAAGCTTCAATGTATTCACATTTTCAATTGGATTTTCTATTACGCCAATCCAGTTGCCATTTACAAACATTTTAGTAGAAGTTGACAGCATTAACTGGCTACATTCCTGAAGCAGTTTCAGCGGCGTATTGGCTCTTAACCACTTGATTAATGGCCCCGATGAAACGCCATTTGAAATTGCCGTGCTAATTGACATATGTTTATGTAGGCCGACATTTCCTCCATCAGGTGTATCAACAGGATCGATTATTCCCCATTGTGATCCATGTAAATAATGTGGACCTACCACTTTTGATGTCGGATCTAATGGCAGACTAATCTTTCTTAAATGACTTATAAATGTAAACCATGACAACCGATTTAGATCCTGGACTAGACCGATTCGCTTTGTATTTGGGTCGGCACCCCAATTCCCCTTGAATCCTTTTTTGAATCCATCCTCGATTATACGATCTTTGAAAAAATCCTTGTAATTGTCTTGGACTAGGGAAATAAAGTTTGCTCGATATTTTGCCGGATGATAATAGAACTCCTTATCCATTTTTAAAAAGATATTTCGATTTTGGATTAAGAAATACTCTCGAAACAAGTCATAAATAAGCGACCCCGATGTTTCAACACGCTTGAACTTGAAATTGTCGCGATCTGTCGGCTTTTCGCGTCCCATATAAACCCTGAGGAGCCGATTGACCATGAACCCTACATAATATGCCTTATTTAGGAAATTATCCTCGCCTACATGCGGCAAAAAATAATTCATAAGGATCTCTAATACCGCCGAAACAGTCCGGCGCTTCGTGAATGTAGCGATAAATTCTAGGGCTGTTAGTTGGGAGAATATCTTATTCGCATCATGAACTGATGGAATGAAAATATCAATCGCGTTTGAATTGCTTTTTAGATCCAATAAACAATATTCTATGATTGATTTGTCTGAAACTACGCCTAATGCGCGCATCAGGATGAACAATGGGATCGGTTTTCGGACATTGGGGACGTCAACAACTATTTGGTTATTACTATAGGTCGCGTCTGGTGCTACTATTTTTACAGATGAATAGCGAATAGGTTTTGAACTGTCCTCTGAAACAGAACGCACTTCACATGAAAAACTGTATAAATTGTCTGCTTTGTTTTTTCTCACATACAACATATTGTCTGCGAATTTTTCCTGACTGACAATACATTTTTCCTTTCCGTCAATAATAAAATAGCCTCCATAGTCATTTCGGCATTCACCTAAATTAAAACGCGCCTCGGTTGCTAGTCCTTTTAAAATACACAAATTAGATTGTACCATGATTGGAAAGCGTCCTAGATATATTTTTTCCAATGTAATAGTTTCTTCCATTTTTTGATCACCATTATAATAAATAAAATCAACATCGACGTCATAGTGGACGGTTGTTCCATATGTCATGTTTCTAAGACGGGCATCATTTGGGTACATATAATGAGGATAAGGGCTTGAATATCCGTCGGATTCACTGTCGTAAATCACGGGTTTACCCAAATACATTTTGGTGCCTGTTTTGCCGCCGAGATACAGAAAACACTCGCTCCTATGTTCACTGTCTTTATTATCTCTTTCATCTCTTTCAATAAATCGAATTGGATTATTCTCGCGAAATATTTGAAAAATACCCTTTCCAAAAAAGTCATTATATGAGTCTAAATGATGAGCAACTAAATTATACGGGTTGTCTTTAAAATATTTGTCAATTAGATTCCAAGCAATTGTATCCATTATATTATTATAATGTTATTTTTTTATAATATTATTTATATTAATAATATTATTTGTATATTTGTTGTTTGATTATTTATCAATAATCACAGATTTTGTAATATTTTTTATTATTTTCTCAACATTGTTACATTGTTCTTCATTTGACCCTCCTGACATTGAATTCATCACTATTTTCAGATACTGATCATTCTTCCGTGAATCAGATCTCTTACAATCTGGATTCAAATTCGTCCATTCTGTTATTTGTTTAATGTTTTTATTCGCAACATCTTTTATTACTTTTTTTATTACAATCTTTTCATCATTCTCCTTTGACCATTTATTATCATCTTTTATGTATAAAACCTCTCGTTTTGAATCGCTACAGTGTATAGGTCTTTTACATGTTTCCAATTCATTCAGATTTTTTATAAGTATTTTGGAAACGCCATCTACATAACCAACACGACCCACGGTTTCAAGGTCTGTCAATTGAATCTTAATCGAATCCACAAATTCGCCAATATTCAAAGCATCTTTACATGTTTCATTTAAGAAAAAATTTAAGTTGAATGCTGTATTATTTGAGTTTATTGTATTATTTGAGTTTATTGTATCATTTGAGGTTAATGTATCCTTCTTTATTAGCTCTATAATTAGAGTCTTAAATTCGGCATTTTCTTTAATGAGATATTCGATTAGATTATCCTTTTGTAATAGATCATTTGTAACATTTTTATTACAAATTTTTTTGTGTCTCCATAATCCAGAGTTATCCTTATATATTTTATTACAATTATCACATGTAAATTGTTGATCAGGTTTGGAGCAGGTTTTGGGCAGGTTTTGATTGCTAATCATTGATTTTAGATGTTTAGCTGTCAATATATGATCATCGTAGCTGCTTTTTTTACTCGTACCATAGTCACATTTTTCGCAAAAATATTTTGAGCAGTTTTTGGGCAGGTTTTGATTGCTAAACATTGCTATATATTATCAATATAGAATTTAATTAGATTTTAATGGTAAATTTTAGCATCACACAAAAAACTCTCTTTTATTTTATTTTTAGAGCATTATGATCAGAAACCTCCAAAAAACACCCCTTTTTCAAGACTTTTTTTGGGTTTCCGTTTTTGGACATTTCTTACAAAGTTGAAAATGTCCAAATTTCATTTCCCTTTTTACTTTTGGGAAAAAAATTGTGACTGAGACTTAGGGTGACAAATACGTCACTAAATTTGTCACCATATATGCTCTCAATATATTACTCTCTCTTTTTCACCTAGCAAAAAAATATTATTTATCAATAATCACTGATTTTGTAATGTTCTTTATGATTTTCTCAACATTGTTACATTGTTCTTCGTTTGACCCTCCTGACATTGAATTCATAACTATTTTGAGATACTGATCATTCTTCCGTGAATCAGATTTCTTGCAATCTGGATTCAAATTCGTCCATTCTGTTATTTGTTTAATATTTTTATTGGAAACATCTCTGATTGCTTTTTTAATCACCAATTTATCATCATTTTCTTTACACCATTTATTATCATCTTTTATGTATAAAACATCTCGTTTCGAATCGCTACAGTGTATGGGTCTTTTACATGTTTCCAATTCATTCAGATTCTTTATAAGTATTTTAGAAACACCTTCTACATAACCAGAATGACCAAATGTTTCAAGGTCTGTCAATTGAACCTTAATAGAATCGACAAATTCTCCAATATTCAAAGCATCTTTACATGTTTCATTTAAAAACAAACTTAGATTAAATGTTTTGTTATTTGAGTTTATTGTGTTATTTGATATTATGTTATTTGAAATATTATCCTTCTTTACAAGTTCCATAATTAATGTTTTAAAGTCATGATTTTGTTCAATCATAAAATCCTTCATTATTTTATTTTCATTTAATAATATGTCAATTATATTAGTATTATTATTGTTATTAGTATTGGTATTGTTAGTATTGTTAGTATTGTTAGCATTATGATCTCCACATTTTTGTTTATGTTTCCACATTCCGCTATGTGTAATGAATTTTTTCCCACATTCACAACCAAATTTTGGGGATTTTGGGATTTCCAATACTTCCATTTTACTTCCAATTTGATGTTTTGCTGTGGCTAAATGTTTATTGTAATCTTTTTTATTATTGGTTTTGAGTTGGCAACACTCGCAATAAAAACTGGGGATTTTTGGGGACAAATTTACTTCCATATTTTCTAAAGTGACACTATATTTTAATTTTAATACAAAAAACTCAAAAAAAATATCATCACAATATTTTCACCCCTAAAAAATAAATTTAGAGCATTATGCTCAGAGACCCTCAAAAAACACCTCTTTTTCAAGACTTTTTTTGGGTTTTCAATTTTGGACATTTATAAATGTCCAAGAAATGTCCAAAATCCATTTCCCTTTTTACTTTTGGAAAAATATTTGTGACTGAGACTTAGAGAGACAAATACATCACTAAATATGTGACCATATATGCTCACGATATATTTCATGTGATTTTTCACCTAGCAAAATATATATTAATAAACTAATATATATAATATTTTAATAAGATTATATTTATATATATAAATATGGATATGGAAGTTCCACCCCAAACCCCAGATCAAGTAAATGAAACACGAATGGGTTATATGTTAGAAATGTTGCTTCAACCGAATAATAAAGTTGAATTAATACATCCAGATAGTGGTGCTTTTGGAATAGTTATGTCTATTCATATTCCTGGCAAAACTTATTTTTTTGGACCAGATTCGAATGGACGTTTAATCGTTCCGATTCATAAATTTATTTGTAAAATATTAATAACACCAGGGACATCATCATTACAGTCAATAAATATAGACTATAAAGGAAACATTGTTAACAAAATGTTAACAAGTGAAACTAATGCGGTAGTAGAGGCCCAAACTCAATCTAATATATATATATCTACTGTTACATATGGAGACCCTGTATGTACTGATATTGCTGCTTTTTTAAAAATAAGGTCAGCAGATGTTAGATCTTTTTTTGAAATATTATTTCCACGGTTAGTATTAGATACACAATGTAGACAAAGTATACAATGTATGTTTATAGAGTCACTTATAGATGAAATTAAAAGCAACCGTTTAGATATATTTGCTACATTTATGGAATATGCCGTTGGTAATGATCCAACAGCAGTAACCCTACCATTTCTTGATAGAAAATTATTTGTTCCACCTCCAAATAATGACAACATGTTTTCATCAATAATAGCACAAATATTAATTACTGTAATTGAGGAAAAAGGAGAAAAATATAATTTGGATTATCATGAAGGTAATGTACTTATTACTAGAATATCTCCAGGCATTTTTAAAACAGTGTTAATAGACTTTGGCATCATTATGGATATACCTAAATTATTAAGTATAACAAACGACCTAGTCAAACAACAAGAACTACAACAATATATAAGTAATATAAAAGGTGTTATAAACACAATAACCCAAAATAAAACAATAAATTATTCATTATTAACAGACCAGTTGGTTCTAACATTGATACAAAATTTATTTAAATTACATCAAAGAATCATTGAACTATATAATGGGTATAAATCTAAAATAGATTGGATTTTAGATTATTTGTGCCAAACACAAATTCCTATAATAAGTAGACAACGCGTTAAAGCGTTAGATAACAAAATATTTGAAATACTTGAAGAAATAGATAATTCTTCATCACAGTTTAGTACACAAGCAGCCAAAGCAGCACTTACTAATAAAAAAGCTGAAATTATTCCCTTAATTATGGATAATATAAACTCATTAACTGCTTCAAATCAAGGTATACGTAATACATGTGTTTTAATGAAGAAATTTATGACTGCTAAGCAAGGCAGTCATTTTAATCCACAATCAGTCCTAGCAGAGTATAATGCTGGAAATTATTATACAAGTGGGTTTAGTATTCTTACTTTGCCAAAAATACAAAGCGCAAAAACAAAAATGATAGAACAACAAAAACTTACTGAAGCAAACCAAGCGGCGATTTTAGCTAAAATAAAGAGAAAGGAATTACGTATAAATAATATGGAACTCTTAAAAATCATGGGACCAACTATGATAACGAGATCGTCAAGTAATAGAGATACACGGAAAGCAAGTCAACAATTACAGACAATTATAGATACAGCTCAAACACCAAAAGACATAGATGAAGGATTTATTAGGTTTTGTACAACAAATATATTAAATAAAACAGCAAATTTCTGTAATACTCTTGCGGAGAAAGCGTCTAACTACTTCTGGAGTACAAATACAAATACAAGTACAATAGGTGGTAAAAAAACAAGACGAATGGGTATATTACACCTTTGCGCTCCCTTCGGGAAAATGCGCATGGCAACGTTACTTTTCGCTGATGAAAACGCTCCAGAATGGGCGTTTTCAAAGAGAAAAGGTGTAAATAAAAGAAAAACAATAAAATATAACCCAAAAAAGTATTCAAAAAATAATATGCCAAAAAAAAGACATACAAGAAGAGCACATTAATTATCAAATTTATTCAATTTTTACATTATCTAATCCAATTGTTTCATTACCTCGCGTCCAATCCCCCAAGATGTCGATCCGACTAATATTCTTCAATACCTCCTTGAATTCATTGTAACATATTGGCATACTATTGGTGCCACTTAACCACACTGAGTTTACTAATGGTATTACAAATCCATTTATTTTGCCATCATATTCATCTACCAAATTGTTCACAGGGAATACAATGTATTCATCTGTTATATTATTGAATAATTTAACAAACGCAGAAACTGAACTATTTGGATTATTAAGATTCGTAAAATCTCCGACAAAACTGGACATAGTAAAGGAGATCATGCTGGCATTAGACAGCGAGAAATTAGCAGGAAAATGTTTACTGAAGAACCACAAATCGCGATCATCTTTGTTCTTGTGATCTACGTTAATTACGTCATCGTTGCCGGTAATATAATTTGACATTAATCCATTTAAGCTGTATGGCATAAATGATGCGGCTACATTTTTATATCCAGTAATATTCCAATCATTATTATTAAAATGAAACATATTTTGAAATACTGGATTAATCGCAACTGTATTCATAATCAAGAAATAAATTACAGCAAAATATAGTAGCATTGTTATTAGTATTATTATAATAATAACAATTATGTTTAAATGGGTTTGTAATATAGTTTACTTCTGGTGTCGTTTACTTCTGGTTTTACTATTACTACCCTTAGATTTTCTGCCAATAGTTCTTGTATTACTTTTCATTATACCTTTACCTATGGTTTTCACTTTACCTATGGTTTTCATTTTACCAATATCATTTGTTATTGTAAATGTGGTCCATGGCTGCTGAGGTCTATCATCCAAATAATCTCGCAAATATGCCCACTGTCTATGTTCATCACAGAACTTATTCTTATCAAATGGGATTCCGCATGAGTTACCCCATCGGAGTGAAAATGACATGTTTTTTGCCATGGTCGCATCGCAAACATTTCCATCTAACGCACCATGTGGATCATATGGTTTGGGTCTACTTGGATCAGACATATATTCACGCGCATCGAGTTCATAATGCGAGCATACCGTTCGAGAACACGGATTTTCCTTGTTTAAATATACATCATAATGATCTGATAATATTTTTTGAGCAATTTCAATATTCAATGTCCCCTTGTATTTATCCATTAGATCATCCAGACGAACTCGACGTGCTCCCTGGTGTCTGCGTATGTCGTCAAAACCGGAGTTAACACACTCCAAGTTACGAATACGGGGATCATATGGCGCGTTAAACCCGATAAAATATCCGTCCTTTGTACGCTCAACGTTATGGAAACGCAGACCGAGTTCTATACGTAAGATTTCATTTGTATTAATGTCGCCAAATAACCAGGAATTCGCATAATCGCCAGAATTTCCATCTAGCAACATTTCCACATAGTCATCCAGATTCTTGCCATACTGCATCGCATTGCGAATACGACATGCTATAGGTATTTTATTTTCGTAAGGAAAAAATCCTCCTATAGTTGTTTCGGTGCCGATGATGCCATTAGATGTCACAAAGAAGTCAGTTCCAGACCAAATCCAGCCGATAAATCCCATAATAAGCATGCGCGCGCCCTTATCGGGTTTCAAATCTAATACAACATTCGCAAATTGTCCATCTATAAAATTACTAAAATTATTATGAGCGACTACAATCTTGCCATCAGCGGTCCACTTGCCATTTGCGATGAATGCGCTACAACTATCGACGGCTCCCCCCTTAATTGGTCTTTCTCCTCCCCCATTTGATCCTCCCTCTTGTGATCCAACCAATTCAGTAGCCTCTCCCTTAACTGCTATTTTTTCCTCACTAGGCATATTTGTAAACCAACTCCCAGTCAATGTAAAATAATTATTCCAAGCAACAACTTCATCGATTGACATGGGTGTGCCGCCAGAAGTACATCCCTCTGAAAACCCCACCATTTCCTCGTAAAATTCATGGAATTTCTCCATAAGCGTTGGCTTAAAGTGTTTCCTGGCGGCTTCAATAAAAAAGTCCCATTTGACACCTAAATTAAAATAAACAATAAAATCGAGAGTTTTCTTTATTTGTTTCATTTTATCAGCAACCAGATATCCATAAGCATAGCCGCGTTCCTTTGCGCCGCCCTTAATCGACACATATATCCACCCATTCATTTCATATGATATACCATTTTTTACCCTTTTAATATTGTTAGACATTACTATATATATATATAATATTATATAAAATATTATATAATCTAATCTACTCTTATCATTACCAATGTATAGGCAGACCATCAAACCAATTTGGTACAGCAATAGTCTTAGGTGGATTTGCTACGCCAAGATATCCTGATCCTGGATAACGTTCAGCTCCATTTGTATCGCCATCTTTAATTTTAGTAATCGGCTTATAGTCTAATTCGCTACCAGTGTAAAATTTATTATGAAATCCTTCTTTCCCTTTATACCCATCTTTAAATTGTACACCCATTGAAAGTATAATTACTAAAACGATAAACAATCCAAAAATAGTTTGCGCTTCTTTCATATTTTATATATAATCTATATAAAATATAAAATATCTTTCAAATTTATTGGCAATTAAGACCTTGACATTGCCCCCCTACTTTTCTAGAAGTACTCATCCGGGGTTTCTAGCACCACCCATCCCTTCCATCATAATATGCTGCTTAGATTTACGTTGGTTCACCATAATTAAATAAACAATGATAAACAAAAGGAAAAACGGAAGCAAAACTAAGAACCAAGCAATATTCACATGACCATCATTACACATCAGATTAAGAACCCAAGTCCAGAAAAGCACATACAATATCTTCACAACAAATACCGCAATGGTACTCGGTACATGGCAAGCAAAACTGCCTAAACAATATTTATTATCATTTCCAATATTTTGAAAAATAGCCATGACTATTCCAATAACAGAAATAACAAAATATACAAGCGACGGAGTACACAATTGACTAAGTTTATTTGGGAAAGCCATATTATAATATAGTTGGAGAAAAAATTATAGAGACGATTTCATTGTTCTTGAAAACTGGTCGGCATATGGCGCCGGGTTTACTGGTGCTTTGTATCCATTCAATGAATTATACATGCTTTCAAAATTGTACGACAAGTCGCTGCCTAAACTCTTAATAGTTTGAAATGGAGCACCTCCTTTTATTCCGCGCCTTCTACTTTTTCCGTGCCGTATACTTTTGATGTGTCGTCTACCCTTTGTTCCTTTTCTGCGTCTAGATCCTCCCAGCTTCATCATTGTTTGCGGGTCTTGTTTATACAGATTATCAGTAAAGTAATTACGACCTCCATCAACACCGTCAACTCCAGGCCATTCGCTAATTTTTGGCCCCCAAGGACTTCCGACAAATGGCGCTGGAAGCGGAGGAGCTGGTTTATAAAAACTGCCTCCTTTCATACCACAAGTGCCATCACATTCACCCTTCATACCACAAGTACCATTATGCCCTCCACCCTTCATACCACAAGTACCACATCCTCCATTTTGCGCAATGCCTAAAATTTTACCAAATGAACTTGGCATTTGACAACTGGGACAATAACCTCCATTTTGCTTACACATCCCATTTTGCTTACACATCCCATTTTGCTTACACATCCCATTTTGCTTACACATCCCATTTTGCTTACACATCTTATTAGAACATCCATGCTGATTATATCTAATACGCCTTTTTGTTTTAGTTCTAGGTTTTACCATTTATATAATATATTTAGAATAAAAATAATATAATAAAAAAACCAATTTATATCATTAAAGATTTACATCATTGAACATTTATAATGGTACGCATACTTCAAATTGTTATTGATATCTGAAACATTTTACACCTTTGAACAATTAAAACGGTACAAGTGCCGTTCAAGTTTTTGCTTCGTTAAAAAGGAAACGTTGCTACCCGAAGGGAATATGAGTTAACAGGCACGCATCACGTAGTTATAGCGTGCCGATTTAAATCTTCATCGGTGTAATTATTCAAGGGTTACTATATCATTCAAATCCAAGTTAATCAATATCCACATGAGTAAGCATATGGCGTCGGCAACACATCTTATGTAGTCTCAATTCATCTAATACTTCGCCTTCGGGTGTCTTTTCACTAAATTCCGATGTCAAATAAATCACCTTATCTGTATGAAGTCCCTTGCCCAATTTGCGCTTCCTAACCTCTTCACAATAGTAACGATATTTGTTTGCTAAAAGGCCGCCACAGGTAAAACACTTTACTGGAATGATCATCTTTGTATATATATTTATATTATTCTTATATATATTTATTTTAAAATCAATTTTTTTATTAAAAAATATACATATAAATCAAAATAGAAACATATTATATAATAAAATATAATATGCTTTCACAAATAAATGAACTGATTAAAACAAATACTAATACCAATATTAATAAAAGGATTGAATGGGATGATTATTTTATGTCTATTGCGCTACTTGCGTCACAGCGCAGTCCATGTCAAAGACTTAATGTCGGATCCGTCATTGTTAAAGATGGTCGTCTAATTTCAATGGGTTATAATGGCTTCATATCTGGTGCGCCACATATATCGCGAATCAAAGATAATCATGAGCAATCAATTATTCATAGTGAAATAAACGCGATAACAGATTGCGCCAAACGCGGCGCATCATTATCAGATGCCAAGATGTATGTAACCCATTATCCGTGCCTGAATTGTTTTCGATCCATTGCGGCGTCAAATATAAAGGAAATCGTTTATTTGAATGATTATAACAATGATGAAATGGTGGCAATTTTAGCAAATGATGCGACAATTATGGTTCGGAAACTTGAACTTAACAGTTAAGTTTATTGTTTATATTGTTCTATTGTTTTATATTGTATTTATTCCCTTCATAATAATAGTGGTCCATTGAGATTAATTGACCATTAATATCCTTCTTAAATATGGGTCCATTTTTATCTGCGGCGACACATGTGCTATTACCTCCAGTTTCATTTGATCCTTCTATTCCAATCAAAGCACAACATGCCATATTTTGACACGTGGCATGCGACAATCCATTACAAGCTGTTTGTTGATCTTTAGGAGATTGCGAATATTTAGTACAGAAATTTGAGATGCCATCAATTGGCATAAATTCGATATCATCAGCGTTTGTTCCTGGATTATACTGATTTGATTGGTATAAACTACCTAAAACAGGTTGATCGCCATATTTGCTCAAACCTTGATCTATATTTTGATCTATATTATTATTAGAAGAAGAAGTAAAAGTTTCAACTGTAACAGATTGAACCAATTTAGTGCTTGGTTTAGGTACATTAAGATTAATCTCCTTCACATTTATAAATATTAATAATCCTAGAACAGATAAGATAACAGCAATAATAAATTTATAATTGGCATAAATAAAATCAATAAAACTCTTTATAAATTCATTCATAAATAACTTATAAATTATAATAATATTTTTTTATAATTATAATTTATAATGGTTCATAGAAAACATAGAAAATCATCTAATCGTTTTAGAAAAAATGCCGTAAAGAAAACACTTACAAAGGGTGTCTATATGGTAAAAAATACATCAAAGAAATATATGCCTAAGGTGAAGGCTGGGTTGGAAACGGTTGGATCCAAGGTGACTACAACTGCGGAGAAATCGGTGCCTATGTTACAAAGTGCCAGTCGCAAGTTTTTGGGTATTTTTGGAATTGGTAAGACCAAGAAGCATCGCAGACATTAAATAACATATTATTTTAAATAAATTAAAATAATATATAACTTACAAAGTAGTAACAATTGTGCCTTTTGTTGTCTTCACTTTTTTCAGTCTGGTCCCTGTATTATGGATCTCGTCATGACATGAATCGCATAAACTCAAAAGATTTGCCGGATGATTTTTATGAAATGTAAGGCCATTATCGGCATTTTGAATGAGGCCGCGATCATCAGCGTCTTGCTGGTATTGGAGATGATGAACTTCGGTCGCCATTTTTACACCGCATTTTTCACACATGCCCTTTATATGTTTGGCATTGAAATGCGACGATTTTTGATCTAGCAAACTATTTGATTCCGGTTTGTATTTCATACGAATACCATGCGCCATATCCAGGAAATCTTGGGGTAAATTCAGCGATTTACATACCTCAAGGCCGTACATATTGGTTCCAGGGCCGTCCTTTAGCTTACGATCATAGATAAGCAGATCTTTCTCCTTGTCGTAAATGACTGACATGTGTTTACATGCTACATTGTGTAGGGAGACAATTTCGTCGTAATTTGTGATTTCATGTAGGTGTGTAGCGAATATGAAGGAGCATGATTTCTGCTGTAGCATTTGTATGCCCGCGACGAAAATGCTCGCAGCACTTATGCTCTCAGTCCCGGAGCACAATTCGTCGCCCAAAACGAGACTTTGGGGATCAGCCAGCCGTAAAATGGTGCGCAATTCGGACATTTCAACAGCAAATGTGGATAGACCTTTGAATAAATTGTCGTTGCCAATTATGCGCGTGAAAATGTATTTATAGGGGTAAAATTGGAACGAACTAGCGGGTACATAGAGCCCGGCTTGTGCCATTATAACGGAGATGCCAAGGGCACGAATAAAGCTCGTTTTGCCCACTGCGTTAGTACCATAAAGTAAGATACCATCGAGAATGCCGTTACCAAGAGTGATGTCATTTGCTACATATAGCTCAGATTGCTGGATCTTTTCAATAAGACAATGTCTAAGCTTAGTTGCTTTAATATATGATTTTTTGGTATTATTGAGATCCGTATTTTCTAAAATCATAGGCTTACAATAGTTATATTTGTCGGCAATATATGTTTTCGCAAAGGCTAAATCAATATGCGTAATAAAATCACTAATAATGTTTATCTTATCTTGAAAGATCTCAATATCATTAATAATCTTAGAATATACTTTTGAAATAGTATCAATCAGATTTATTTTGATTGAACTAACATCTTTACATAATTTACCAATTTGGGGGCTCGAAATAAACCGATTTGTCGCCGATTGCTTGCTGAAATCGATTATATTTTTACCCAATTCAAGCACAAACACACGCTCTTCTTTAAAAAATGACGAATGATATTTCAACTTAATATGTGTCAACTTATTTGTTAGTAATACCTCTTCTAAAATCTTACAGCGCCTATCTGTGGCGACAAGACTAAAATTATTCTTCTCTGTCTCATGTATTTTTACAAAGGTATCCTTTGATTCGGTATCATCCTCAATAACGGTTTTTGTTGCGCGCTTCTTTTTTACACCACTGGTTTCATAATTGGCAATAATAGAACTAAAATAGGAACGACAACACTCCAATTGATCCTCTGACTCCATTAATGTCATTATTTTGGTATCTAGATCCGAATCAACCCCGCTCTTTATAAAACTCTTATCAATTTTATGGATATTATCAATGTCCTTACAATCTTCCATTATCAAAACATTGTCTAAAAAAGTAGTGATCTCAACTATATGAACTAACAAATTGTTAAAATGAGTTGAAGTCATTCTATGCTTCAAATATTCGATTAGATCATGATTATCAATCACAAAATTATATACCAGTTTTGAAATTAAAATGCTATTATATAGTTGATAAATGTATTTTGGAGATATTTTTTTCAACATTATTTGTCTATTAATCTTCGCAATATCTTTGATACCAGATAGCATTTGTTTTATTACAGAATATTCATCCGGATTGACCAACAAGTGATCTATAATGTTGTATTCTCGCTGTAAATAGGAAATATCTGTCACTGGATTTAAAAAACAATAGGCAAATTTACGCTTACCCATTGGAGTGATACATTCATTCAACATCTTAACAACAGACGAATATTTGCCACTATAATTGTCGTCATCAATAATATTCAGTTGCTTTAATGAGTGATTTGCTAATATAAGTTTACTATTATCATTCTCTATGGTCGGTTCATCAATTTTATATACTAGATTTGGATTGTGTTGGTAAATGAAATCTAACAAATAACAGAATGATTGGGTCGCATATACACGTTCGCCGAAGATAGTCATAAACGCGCCAATATCATTAAATTTATAGAACTTACTTAGCAGCTGTGTTTGATATATTTGTTTTTCACAATTAGCTGCTCTTTTATTATTTATATTATTTATATTTTTTTCATCTTTTACCTTTTCCAAAGGTTGTGAATCTAACAAATTTACATAATGAATAGATTTGCTTTTCAAATTTATATAACTAACAATATCATTGATATCCTGATTATCAATATTAGAAATAATAATTGTCTCGCTTGGGCAATGAATAGATATAAACCGCTCTAATTCATCAAATGTAGTAGGATTTTTAATATATTGTTCCCAATACTCCATAATACAAGTTTTTCCGGTGTAAATATCTATAATAGAAACGCCAATATAAACAACTTTATTATTACTACTATTTCCATTTTTTAACATTGAAACAATAGATTTCCTTTGTGTTTCAATCCAAATACAACATGTCTTGTTAGTTATATTATCTGGCTCAGTGGAAAAATATGTTCCAGGTGAAAAAACACCAATCAAACTGCGTGTTATCACACCCTCATTCGGATCATTCTGCGCATAAACAGCGATAGTGTACCCATTATCCTGTAGTTTTTTTATATATTTATCAACTAAATGATCCTTAAATCCACTCATAACAACATTATCTGATCCAATACATACCTTTTTATCAACCACATTTAGGTCACAAATTCTAGCAAAATCAATGATATTGCTGCCGCATATTAAGTCATTTTTGTCTTTCAGACCATAGACTTCAAAAAAGGCACCGCATTGCATTAGCAAAATTGTGTTTTGACCATATTCGTCGAGGTATTGTTTTGTTAAAGTAAAATATTCTTTTATAAATGCCATCTTTTGTTAGTTGTTAATATATATTTATATCAAATTGTCTTTAATATAAATACATATGAGTATTTTGTTTATCTATTTATTGCTCATCTAAAACCATAAATTTTGTATTAGGGTTATCTATAAAATTTAATAAAGATTTCTTTGTATCAATATAAAATGATTTTGTTAAAATAGGTATTCTATAATAAAATGTTTTCAATATATATAACAAGACCGACACGTATATTGGTAATGTAAATTTTTTAGTATGCTCTTTGGTAATAATATCTCTGAATTTTTCATTGTAGATTGAGAATTCGGCCCTAATATCCTCATCGTTATTTTTATATTTTACCTTATAACCATAGGTGGTAGTATCATCGATTACATATATGATTTTCTTAAAACTTTTTTTGTTTAAATGAAGATAATGTTGTAATTTATTCATCAAGCTAAATTCATTATCTGTAAATATAATAACATCTATATCACTTTTACCAGGCACATAATCTGATCTCTGAACGCTTCCGTAATATAATAATTTTGTGTCTAAATATTCACTTAAATTATAAAAGAATTTTTTTGTATTTGGAGGAAGGTCATTTTTAGTTGTTTCCATATTTCTGGAATTTTACTTAACATAGTAAGAGAAAACAATTATATCAAAATTTTTATATCAAAAATTTTACATTATGTACTAGGTTCCTCATTCAAAAAATTATGAAGTAATACATCTTTATTCATGTTAGTTATCTCTCCTGCCAACATAGCCGCTTCAAAGGTTTTTCGTATTATGTCATTCGGCGCTGTACTACCAACCTTTATAATTCCATGTTGTCTCAAATATTTACGCACATCAGTAATATTAGTTTTTTTCAATTCCTTTTGCGCATTTAATACATTTTTTCGTGTTTGTTTATCTTTTAATAATACGCCAACCTTTCGCAATTTATCTGATCTACCTAGTGTAAATTTGCGCCGAATTGTTCTTTTAATATAATTTTTCAATTCTGGTTCTTTAGAAATTTTAGCCTCTTCTTTTAAGCTTGATATATCAACCGGCATTATAGATTTATCTGTTTTTTCAGAATCAAATAGAGTTAAAGGATCTAATGTTAGTTTAGTGGCAGCCGCACCTATAGCACCTTCTGGACCAAAAGGTTCTAAATTTGCTAAACTAGATTTCAATGATTTATATTCCGGTTTTGCGCTATTTTCATTTTCTTGAAATTTTTTTAATTTATGTCTAATTTGTTCAAGGCGCGATTCTCTTGAGTCAGGATTAGATGAGGTATTCTGGATACTGGAAAATGTATTTTTTTTAGGCGGCGTTGGTGGTCTAACCGCAATATTCGTATTTACTGTATTTATTGTATTAGGAGCAATATCATAATTTTTTCGAGTTTGAATCCAGGATCTATAAGATGGTTTATTACCACCTTTTAAACACCCATATGGAACATCATTTACTGAATTATATTTTATATTCATAATATTATCATTGCTGGCACCACCCTGTGGCACAAAAAAACTCGATTTGATAGGCGTTGGCTCTTGTAAATCAAATGGCAAATCTAATTCGACATGAGGGGATCCTGTAGTGATTGATGATAATAATGGAATATATTGATTCCCATTAAGATTATTTGTTGGCTGTGATTGTGGTTGTGGCATTAATGTCGGTACACTGCTTACAAAATTTTTCATAGTTTTGTTCTGCATTGATTCATTTCTAGTCTCTCTTCTTTTATTCTTTGATAGATCTGACAAGTAATTAATTGCGCTGTAAAATTCATCTGAATATGTAGATTTATTACTATTATTATTACTGCTACTGCTACTGCTATTATTATTGTCAGGTTCTTTCTTATGATTATTATGTTCGTTTTTCCTATGTTCTTTAATCCTCCTTAAAAGAGTATTTTTTACAACATTTGGTTTAATAATTGGGGTTAGAGATGATTCTGTTTTTTCACGGAGTTTTCTCGTTTTGTTACCAGACATTTTAAATAATTCGGGATTTACTTGTATTATTTTTTTAGTATTAGACATATGTATTATATTAAAAAAACATTTTCAACAAAACAACACAAAACATTTACAAATATTACATTATAAATTATCAATTTATCACTTATTAAATATACATACTTGACATAATTTTTTTCAAATTATCAGCCTTTTTCAAATCATTATTTTCATTTTTAATAAACATTTCTAACCCTTTATTAATATCCTTTATAGTAACTATTTTTTTCTCAGATTCATCCAAACAAAAAACTCTCCGTCCATGAGCGATTTTTACCTTAGCAAACAATGTCTCAATATCTCTTCCATAAAATTTAAATACGTCTTTATTCTTTTCAAACCATTTCAGATTAATATCATTTTTATTGTCTGAAATAGACCATTGTTGATCATTCGCCTTTTTAATGAATATTTTATATAAATCGTCTGCTGTATAATCATCTGTTTTGAAACGCCAAGTAAAACGCGAGTTCAAACCTTGATTATAATTAAAAAAACATTCATTTAGATCTGTCTCGTATCCAGCAATTATTACCATTAAATTGTCCTTATGATTACTCAATGCTTCGCATAAGGTATCAATACACTCCTTTGAAAAACTATCGCGTTTATCTGGGCTACCTAAAGCATACGCCTCATCTATAAATAAAACTCCTCCTAAACATTCCTTAATTACATCACTAGTCTTAATTGCTGTTTGACCCAAATAACCGGCAATTAAATCACTTCTAGTAACCTTTTTAAATGTGCCCTTATTTAAGATCCCTATTTTTGAAAATATTTGTCCCATTATTTTGGCAATTTCTGTCTTACCTGTGCCTGGGTGCCCATATATGACGGTGTGCATGAAATCATTGCTGACTTGTTTAATCGAATCCTTTACATCTTTTACATCTACTACTTTATGTAGGTCTTGTATATAAAACAATATTTGATCAACAATATTCTCTTTTAAACTCTTCATGCCTATCATATTATTTAAATCTCTAAGAGGCTCCTTGATCTTGTGAAGGGTCTTCATATTTATATTATATTTGGTAGCCCGGTCATCTGGATATTTGTCAATAAGATCTAATAGATCGCTTATATTATTTATTTCGACTTGAATATTTACATGTTGTTTTATAATTGGTACAATATCTTCTCTTTTTTGCTGGGTATTGTAATTATTTTTAATATTTTGATTAAACTTTATTGTCTCGTTATTTTCAGATTGGTTTGGATCCACATTGTTACCAAATTTTTCAACAAGTGTATCATATATGTTTCTTCCAGTAAAATTATTGCTATTATATTCAAGGGTGTTATAGTTTGTCTCAATATTACTTACATAATCGGTAATATTATTACTAGTATTAGTAGTATTTGTATTTGTATTTGTATTAGTATTTTTATTATCCAAATCCATCAAAAACTTATTATAATTATTCACATCTATGAATGATTTATATTTTGCCATGTTAGTTTGTTTCATAAATAATAGATATTATAATATTATATTTAATGTTTATACCATTTATCTATATAAATTTTAATTATTAATATTTATTAAAACAATATAAAAATAAAATTGAATTTAAAATAACCGCTAGAATGATTCCATTAACAATAAATAAAATAAAACCAACAATAATGTCGAGTAACAATAAACAATCATCTAGGGTTAAAAAGGGATCAAAGAATATCGAATGGACAATTTTAGAACAGAATGAAAAAGATGGAAATAAATTATTAGAAAAGGAATCGAAAGAAGTAGTAAAAGAATCAAAAGAAGTAGTAAAGGAAGTAGTAAAGGAAATAAATACAAAATCTGACGACAACGCATTTGATATTAAAAATGATCAATATATTGAAGCGCCTTGGAATGTAATCGACTCTTATTTTCGAGATAAACACTTAGAACGCCTAGTCCGTCATCAATTAGAATCCTATAATAATTTTGTTGGATATCAAATTGTTAAAACTATTGAAATGTTCAATCCAGTACATATTAAGTCTGAAAATGATTATGACCCCGTCTCAGGCAAATATTCACTGGAAATTTTCATAACATTTGAAAACTTTCATATTTATCGCCCACAAATTCATGAAAATAACGGCGCTATTAAACTCATGTTCCCACAAGAGGCGCGCCTGCGTAATTTTACATACGCGTCTGCTATGACTGTCGATGTTAATATAAAATATATAGTTAGAAATGGTGATGGGTTACTAAATATCAACACATTTTATAAAACATTACCAAAAATTCATATTGGAAAACTGCCAATTATGTTAAAGTCAAATATTTGCGTTTTAAAACAATATAATTATGTAGATAATGAAAACACCGGAGAATGTCGTTACGATACTGGAGGATATTTCATTATAAATGGTTCTGAAAAGACTGTATTAGGTCAAGAACGTGCTGCTGAAAATCGTGTATATTGTTTTAACATTTCCAAAAATAATACCAAATACATATGGAGCGCTGAAATTAAGTCGATCCCGGATTTTAAATGTATTTCTCCAAAGCAGATCAACCTAATGATTTCGTCTAAGAACAACGGATTTGGACAGCCGATATGCGTTCAAATCCCAAGAGTGAAACAGCCAATCCCGCTATTCATTGTTTTCAGAGCGTTAGGTGTGATTTCTGATAAGGAGATCTGCGAATATATATTATTGAATATTGATAGCGAGAGGCATCAAGTCATGCTCAGCAACCTACAAGCGTCTATAATAGAAGCCAATAAATATATGACAAAGGAGGAGTCGATACGATATATTACCAGCTTTGTTATTTATACGCCGATTAATATGGACAAGGAAACCGGTATTAGACGCAAACACGAATTTACATTGGATGTTTTACAAAATGATTTATATCCTCATTGTCATACAACAAAGCAGAAGATATATTTCTTGGGATATATGGCAAATAAGTTGATGCAAGCAAATTTTGAATGGATCAAAGGCGATGACAGAGACTCGTATATTAACAAGCGCATTGATCTAACAGGCGTATCATTAAATAATCTGTTTAGAAATTACTTTAATAAATTGGTAAAGGATATGGAAAAACAGGTGATCAAGGAAATCAATACAGGATCATGGCGTTCAAAAGAAGACTATTTGAATATAATTAATCTTACAAACATTTACAAAATTGTAAAATCTACAACCATTGAAAATGGATTTAAACGCGCCTTGGCAACGGGTGATTTTGGAATAAAACATACAAACTCTAATAAGGTTGGTGTTGCGCAGGTACTTAATAGACTTACATATGTATCTAGTTTGAGCCACTTGCGCCGAATTTCGACACCAACTGATAAAAGTGGCAAATTAATTCCTCCGCGCAAACTACATAATACATCATGGGGTTTCTTATGCCCGGCAGAATGTTTTGACCCAGAAACTTCGATTTTGATGTGGGATGGAACTTCTAAGCTCGCGAAAAACATAATAATTAACGATGTTCTTGTTGACGATCTTGGAAATCCAACAAAGGTTCGCACCACATGTTCTGGGATAAAGAATATGTATGATGTGATTCCTGATAAACATAATTTTATGAAACATAGAGTAACCGACAATCATATTCTAACTCTTAAAATACGCGGTCACAAAACTATTACACAATATAATAGAAAAGATAGGAATTCTTCGCTAGTGACTCATAAGATAGAGTTTCTAAATCGCAAAGAAATCAAATTTCAAGAAAAATATTTTAACTCCCTTAAAGAGGCGGAAGATTTTGCTAATAGTTTTGAGGATGATGATACTATCGATATAACTATTGAAAATTATTTAAAACTGAATAAAAGAACCAAAGATCAGTTGGTTCTATTTAAAACAGAAGGTATTAATTGGACAAAAAAAGATGTAGAAATGGATCCATATTTGCTTGGTATGTGGTTAGGAGATGGTCTTAGTGATGGTACTGGCTTTGCGTTAAACTACAAGACCGACAATGAGACCTTGGCATATTGGAACAATTGGGCTCAAGATAATGAAGCAATAATTACAAAGGATGAAAGATATAAGTTCTCAGTTGTTTCTAAGAAAAATAAAGAAGCGACTGCTGCTGGATTATGTAATAGAGTAGAGGAAGCACCTCTAAAAAAATATCTTCGCAAATATGATCTTATAAATAATAAACACATTCCAAATGAATATCTTACAAATGACAGAGACACACGCTTAAAAGTTTTAGCCGGATTAATAGATACAGATGGTTCAGTTCGAGCTAAAGGTCATGAAATACGTATTTGTCAAGGTCCAGCAAATTATAGAATAATAGATGACGCTTATACATTGGCAATGTCTCTTGGGTTTTCGTGTGGAGTAAAAGAAGGAAAAAGTCAATGGACTGATGAAAAAAGTGAAGATAAAAAGTTTAGTACATATAAAGAACTAACAATTACTGGACATAAAATTTGTGAAATTCCAACTCTTCTTCTACGCAAAAAATTAGTGCCTATAGAAGATACAACTCTTTTAGTAAGAAGCAAATCATTTATGTGTAGTAAATTTAATTTAATAGAAGTCGGAGATGGACCTTATGTAGGATGGCAACTTCATGATCAACGTGGAAGATTCTGTCTGCCAGATGGTCTGGCAGTTCACAATACCCCTGAAGGAGCTTCCGTTGGCATTGTAAAGAATTTAAGTTATATGAGTCATATAACAATTCATTCAAATAGTCTATCACTTTATGAATACATAAATCCTCATATTGCTCACGTCGAAGATTTGTCACCAGTTGAGTTATTCAATAAAGTAAAGGTATTTATTAATGGATCATGGGTTGGCATATCGAATGACCCACTAACATTATACACGATGCTTAAAACTATGAAATGTAAGGGTATTATAAATATTTACACATCCATTGTATTTAATTATAAACTTCAGGAGATCCGTGTTTGTAATGATAGCGGTAGAATTACTAGACCCCTATTACGAGTAAAGGACAAAAATATATTATTAAGCAATTCTGTTATTGAGGGACTTAAAAATAACGAATTATCATGGGATGACTTATTCACTGATTGTAGGATAGAAGATGCTGTTTTAGAATACATTGATCCAGAAGAACAAGGTTTCAGTATGATTGCTACTAAGCCCAAGGATTTAATTAATGAGGAGCAACATAGTAAATATACTCATTGTGAAATACATCCCAGTTCATTGTTTGGTGTTGTTGCGTCGTGTATTCCTTTCCCGGATCATAATCAGTCGCCTAGAAATACATATCAGTCGGCACAGGCGAAACAGGCGATGGGAGTCTATGCTACTAACTACAATGAACGCATGGATAAGACGGCGTATGTTTTGAATTATCCGACGAGACCATTGGTTGATACGCGTGTTATGAATCTGATCAAAATGAACCAGATTCCTTCTGGATGTAATATTAATGTAGCGATTATGACGCACACTGGTTACAATCAGGAGGATTCAGTGTTAATTAATCAGGGATCTATTGATAGAGGGTTGTTTCAGACAACCATTTATCATACGGAGAAAGACGAAGATAAGCAGAAGATCAATGGCGATGAAGAGATTCGTTGTAAACCAGATGCGTCAAAGACCAAAGGGATGAAGTTTGGGAATTATAATAAAGTTAATTCCAAGGGCATTATTCCAGAAAATTCTTTGGTTGAAAATCGCGACATCATCATTGCTAAGGTGACACCAATCAAGGAAAATAAGAATGATCATACAAAGGTTATTAAATATGAGGACCAGAGTAAGATTTATAGGACGGTCGAGGAGACCTATATTGATAAGAATTATATTGACCGAAATGGCGATGGATATACGTTCGCAAAAGTGCGTCTTCGCGCTCTCAGAAAGCCAGTAATTGGTGATAAATTTAGCTCGAGACATGGTCAGAAGGGCACTGTCGGTAACATTGTGCCGGAAGCAGATATGCCATTTACTAGAGATGGAAATCGTCCAGATATCATTATTAATCCACATGCGATTCCGTCTCGTATGACAATTGGACAACTGAAGGAGACACTACTAGGTAAAGTTCTTGTTGAATTGGGGCTATTTGGAGATGGCACAAGTTTTGGAGATCTAGATATTACTAAAATTTCTGAGAAGTTGCTTACACTTGGGTATGAGTCGAGTGGTAATGAATTGTTGTATAGTGGATTAACAGGAGAGCAAATCGAATGTTCTGTATTTATGGGTCCGGTATTTTATCAGAGGTTGAAACACATGGTGAATGATAAACAACATAGTAGATCCATTGGGCCGATGGTGAATTTGACGCGACAACCGGCTGAAGGTCGAAGTCGAGATGGTGGTCTTAGATTTGGTGAGATGGAACGTGATGCGATGATATCACATGGAGCGGCAAGATTTACTAGGGGTCGTATGTATGATGCGTCTGATAAATATTCAGTACATATTTGTAAGAAGTGTGGTTTAGTCGCATCGTATAATGACAAACTACATATTCATCATTGTAGAACTTGTGATAATCGTACAGATTTCTCATATGTGGAAATACCATATGCTTGTAAATTATTATTCCAAGAACTCACAACGATGAATGTTGCGCCGAGAGTTATGACGGATCACTAATTCCACCTTTTAATCCACCTTTAAAAAGGTTCTGCGCAGCTAAGAGCCAAACAATCCAAATGAGAAAAGGTTCTGCGCAGCTAAGAGCCAAACAATCCAAATGAGAAAAGGGGTCCAATAAATGTTGCCAACCTGTGGCGACAAACATAAAAGGGGTCCAACCCACCTTGTATAAATATTTTTTTACAAAAAATTGAATTATTATTAAACTTATATTTTAATAATAAATAAATAGTAGATTATACCCTATATAACAATGTCAAGTAAATTTGAAATAACATTTACACCTATTTCGGTGTCAGATTCAACCAAAGCATCAGTAATTCATTATAATGAACTAGTTGATCGCAATATTTGGAAATGGAGTGATAGTCATATAAACAAGTCAAAAGTTGGTGATTTTCTAGCATTCTATTTCCATAATAGAAAATTAGTATTTCATAAAATAATAGATATTAAGGGGCCTGAATATAGATTGTCAAGTTGGGATATAACTACTAGAAACGTCTTAATATTATCACCACCATTATATGAAATTACATGGAATGAATGGGTCTTATTAAAAGGTCCAATGTCTAAAAATGGGACATACACAACAGCCAATTTACAGAAGAAATGGCCTTTGGTTTATAGGCATCTGTTAAAAACGCCTACCGCAAGGGTCATGAGTGACTATATTAGCGAACTTATGTCGCATGACAACGAATATGGGGATCTAAATAGAAGTTGGTTGAATGAATATGATGATCCTAGGGTTCCGCATCATACTTTATGGTGGATTATTTATTGCTGGGATGACATAAATTTACTTAATGCGTGGAATCGTCGCGACCAATTATTGTTAAATCGTTGTACACATAATAACAATTCCAATAAATATTCGAGCAGAATTCTTAGAGATTTTAGAGAAATTGCGATAGAATATGATGTGTGGGATGATTATTTAAACGAAAAATTTGAAAAGGATCTAGACACTGAAAAAATTAAAAGATATTGTAATGGAAATCAAAGGAAGGAAAATAGTGTAATTTTGGATAGCAAGTTGATTAAATGGGAGTATTATGAAAGAACTAAACATCCCGCGTAGAGGATTATTTGGCTCCATCTTTAAAGGATTATTTGTCTCCTTCTTTAAAGGATTATTTGGCTCTTAGCTGCGCAGAACCTTTTTAAAGGTGGAAAAGGTGGATCTTTGTGCTAACAAATGTCGTCAGAGCAAATAAAATACCTCCCCATAATGTGTCTATAATAACAGACATTGGCGACCAATTGGTGAATAAAGCCCAGTTTGTTGTTTCATAGACACCATAAATCACTAAACCCAGTAAAAACGCATCTTGGATACTACGTTTTGGTTTAATAATAAAGTAATTTAATCCTAAAATTAAAAATATATAACAAATCGCAGTGGCTAGAAAATTTAGTTTTAAAGAAGAACCTTGAATCTTTTGTACTTGATTGGAAAAGTATCCTTTCATTGTAGATAAATAAACATAGTCAAGCAATACCATTGTAATTGCGCTAACTAACAAAGCAAAGTCAAACATTCGGTATTATACATTATATATATAATAAAATGTATTATGTATTATTTTTTTGATAAATCTGGTAAATCTAATTTAGAAGGAAAGAACAAAATTAATTATATTATTATTTTTTATTGTTGTATAATATAAATGTCTAATAGTGTTGGAACAGGATTTTCACCATCAGCGTCCGGGAGATCCGGATGGTCGACTGGAGGATTAGGTGATTTAGTCGGTTATATCCCTGGATTAGGATTTAATATATTAATTGGAGGAAGTAAAACAAAAAATGGTCTACCTTCTCTTGGAGGCGGAATTAGAGGAATTATGCCCCAACCAGTTGTAGATCACGATAATTCAGACGAATTTGCTCAAACGCGATTCACATTAAGAGATGCTTGGAACACTAGCAGTGTTTCTGGAAGCGCATATCCCAAGCGAATGGTCGGTCCATTCCGTGCCGTAAACAATGCCGGTGATCTTCTAAGTAGGCAAAATTATTCTTGTGGTGGAACTTGCCAAAGTTTCCAAAGTAGACCTGGATTGAACGGTCTCAGACAGCGTTTTGGATCTATTTCTAATGCTTGTACTGCTGATGTATTTTATAGTTCAAATCAGTTAAATCCGGCAATTCCTGCTTCGGCATGTAATACTAAATTTGTCTATGATAGTTCTGATTATATAAAATTTAGAAAGAATCAAGCATTTAACAAGAATTACAATGATCGATCTTTTGGCGGTAATGAATATTCTGGATCGCAGTCGGCTTACAGAGCGATTCGAAGATACTAATTCCACCTTTAAGAAAGGTGGAGCCAAACGATTGGATACGTTCGTGGTTAAGAGACGTTCATGGTTAAGAGACGTTCGTGGTTAAGAGACGTTCGTGGTTAAGAGACATTCATGGTTAAGAGACATTCATGGTTAAGAGACGTTCGTGGTTAAGAGACATTCATGGTTAAGAGACATTCATGGTTAAGAGACAACTAATTTTGTTAGTTCATTATATAGGAAATGGATAAAAAACAAATAATAACTTTAGTGTTTATTGTTTTAGTATTGTTGTTCTTATTAAATCATATGGCAGTTACAACAACAACGATACCACCTACAACAAAAAGTAATACCTACATATATAAGCAACCAACAACTACTACTACTTATTATGCCAGTGGGAAATCTAACCCATATAAAGCCCAGTATTACAATTAAGTATTGTAAAAATTTAAAAATAAGAATAAAATAGTCAATAATATTATTATTATTAATTATTTTTCAGTTACTATATTAAATGACCACTCCATATGGAATTACAACATCAATCGGATCTCAGGGATATTCTGGATATGTAAATACGCCAATTAATGGACCATTAAGCACAAATCAATATCCATATTCAATGCCGTATCATAGTTACGGTACGCTTGTCGGTCAACGCCCAACACCGCCTCAATTCTTTCCATCTCAAGAGCCAGTAAACGCAAATATGAGCGTCAATGCCAGAGCACAATATTTAAGAGCAACTGATTTAAGTTCTAAACAACGCGCAATCCAAGATGCTATAGGAAAATTATCTACTCCAGTTGTATTTACATCATATTCAACGCAGAGACAGATCCCGGTTTCTAGTCATGTCAATTATATTCCGCCTCTGCCATCATCAATGTTTTTAAATATTAAGAAAAGTGTAGCCGTCGGTAAATCTGCTTACAAAGTTGGATTGCCTTTAGAAGCGCCCATTGGAACCAAAAGTTATGACACTAGTTTTAGACGAAGTGCTTTACAGAGAGCGCGTTCTGGTGGATGTACTGCGCCTAAAAAGAAGGGGTCGATCTATAACACGAGTCTTAGACCGGCTTTAGGTGCGTGGGGGGCTTTGCCAAGACAGACGTACTAATCCACCTTTTCACGAAGTTATGAAAAGTTCTGCTTCGCTAAGAGCCAAACTAATCTACTTTTTCACGAAGTTATGAAAAGTAGAGCAAAAGTCTAGGGATCCACCTTTTCCGCTTCGTGAAAATAAAGAGGCAAAAGTATGTGTTCTATAATAAATTTTTCTAAAAGTATAATATAAAATGATGAACAAGTATATTGTTGAATTTTTAGGAACATTGTTCCTCGTATTCGTGATTTTTGCCACAGGCAATTATTTAGCCATTGGTGCCGCTTTAGCAGTTGCGGTTCTCCTTGGCGGAGCTATTTCCGGTGGAGCATTTAACCCCGCTGTCGCGATTGCGCTCATGTATGCCGGCAAGCTTCCTCGTTCAGATCTAATCCCTTACATTGTTGCTCAAATTGCCGGTGCTTTAGCTGGTTTTGAATTGTTTAAGATAGTTGTTCATTAAATAATGTATTGTAAAGTATTTTAATTAAATTATATTATTTCTCGTATAATAATATAAATGGGAAAACATTATAGAACAAGTAGAAGAAGTAGAAGAAGCATGAGAGGTGGATTTGATATTAACGACTTAAATCCTTTTGGTTCTTCCTCCAATACTGCGGCTGGAACACAAAATGTGCCTCCTAAGGAAGCAATAGCAAAGATTATTGAAAATATTAACACAGAACTTAGTAAAATAACTGATTTAGTAAAGACATTACCAGACCCAACGCCACCAGCAGCAACACCAGTAGAAGTACCCGCAGCAACAGAAGTACAAAATGGCGGTCGAAAAACACGTCGTAGAAGATCACGTCGTTAATAAATAATTTTATATTTATAAATTAAATTAAATTAAATTTACATTTTAATATTTTATAAAATTATTTCATTTTTGGAATTAACCCCATCTTTTGTAGCGCCTTAAACGCAATATAAATACCCAATACACCTACTGAAGCAAAATATAATTGAGAATGCGTATCTCTTGGAATAACTGGCTCCCATTGATTACTATACACGCTATTATCAGTATTCATATTTGTAAATGTTTGGCGACACTTTACATTTGTACGGGGATTTCTTTTATCAGGGAAAGTACATGGATCTATATTATCTATATCAGTTAAAGTAACATAATGCGTTTCCTTACTCTTATGGTTATTTACATCAACAACCTCCATAGTTAATGGTTGGCAATCAGGCGTTAATCCCGCCATAAATGCTGACAAAATATGTAACGGATTAAAATTATTCATTTGCTCAATTGTCCCTGGAATTAATCCTCTAAATGATGAAAAATTTACACCTCCTAATCCAGATGAAATAAATGGCACATTTCCACTAGGTATATTATTGATATACATAAAACGATCCACTTCAGTATTTGTATCAGTTGCTAGACATTTTGCTCCTGTTTGTAAAAAGAATTTGTTACCCATTGGACCCTTTGGCACCGATGCGTCTCCTCCTCCAGAAACTAACAATTCAGTATAAGCAATCAATCCATTTATGTCTCTACCTAATTGTGGTAAATTTCCCTTAGGTCCCATCCCCATTTGAGAAGGCAATTTAATATTTTTTACATAATCATAACTGGGACCTAAATATTTTTCTTTTGCTGCCGTTGAATTTGCTTTAATATCTTCCAACATTGTTGGTTTTGAATCTGTTGACATATATATTTACTTTATATAAATATAAATATATATATATTATTATTGAAGATTTAAAGTGGTAGTTTTTCTTCTTCTTCTTGATCTGTATTTTCATCTCCAGCAGCAATAGTGGCCTCAGCTTCTGCCGTTGGATCGCCTTCACCAAGAGAACCGCCTTGATTCTCTAATTCTGCCTGATTTCCACCAGTCAACTGTGTAGATAATTCAGCGGATTGGCCTACTAAATCTGTTATTTGAGACTGTTGACTATTTAAATCTAATTTCATTTTATCTATATCATCTTTCACTCCAGCAATTTCTTTAACTTTGGTATTTAAATATTCTATATTATATTGATTTTGTGTTGCTAATTCTAATGCTTGATTGGCAGAACTACCCGGTTGGTATGGTTGATATTCTGCTCCTCCTCCAGTCGTATCAGTTGTTCCTGTAGTTGTTCCTGTTTCAGTCGTCGCGTCTGTTTCATTTTCCAACCCTTCAATCACCATTTTTGGATAAAATGCTAAAATTATTTGATATCCAATTAAACAAACAAATAAAACAATTAAAATATATATCAAAATCATTATTATTATATATACTACATTTATTTTCTTTTTATATTTTATAATGTCTTCAGCATTTTATCCTCAAGGTATGAATTCATGGAATAATAGGAGTCCTCAAGGCGGTTATAAAACATGGAAAGGACGAGGAGTGTTTAGTAATCCCGTTGGCGTAACCGCCACTCATATTAGACCATTAACTAACAATGATCCCGGTAATATTTTCCCTACTGGATTCGGATTACCACGCCCCATCAAGCATTACAGAAAGGGAACTGTAATTCCGGTTTATGTGCCTCCATTAACTAATCCAGACAATAAATTAGTGACTGCTGAACAGTTACAAATCGATTATAATATAAATAGAGCCGTTAAATCATCGATGGGGTCTTCATTGGGTGGCGGATCAGGCGGATCAGGCCTAATAAGTCAAATGATTGATGGTCCTGGACAGTTTATTGTGAAGGATAATCGATTGGATGATGCCGCAAATTTATTAGGTGTTAATAAAATAGATGCCGATTGTAAGACATGTAATGGTATTGGAATCGTCTCTAGTTGGTATCCAATTAATAATTTGACTGAAAAGCCGGAACTAATTGTCACCAATCCATTGTTATGTTGTAATCAGCAACGAAAAGCAAGACAGCGCGTTCTGCCAACAAGTACAAATATTAAAAAGAACTATTACCAGACTACCGATATGTATTTATATAATCGATGTCAGACATTTGAACAGCGTGAGTTCAACTTTATTTCTGGTACTAATGATGGCGTCTATGATCCAATTGCTAAACCCGGATCGCCCCTAGCTAGTACTAATTTATATGTAGCACAATGTAACCCCAATAGCACTATTGAATTGGGTGGACAGTTAGTTGTTTTAGATGCGTTGGCGCAAGCGCTGCTGGACAGAGGTATTATCACACAAGCCGAATTAAATTATTATAAGACACTTAATATTTCAACCATACGATCATTTATTACGGATTTTTTGGATACACTGCCTCATGCTAAACGAGTTGCTGCGGGCATCGCATTGGATGAATTATCCGCCAATCCGTATTTGAACGCATTAATTTATTCTGGGCCATCAAATCCCAAGGGCTGTAAACGAGTTTATTATAAACCAAATAATCCACAATTTGCTCAGCAGGGAGCAGTATCTAGTAGTACAAATATATTAAAATTAAATGTTGATACTATTAGCACAAATGCCGCGAGTATTAGTCGCGCCAGACTGGCACCAAATGAGTCGTATGATTATAAATTGAAAGCACCTACGTGTCAAGCGGCAACATATTCAGGCAATCCATTTTTCTTCCAGGGACAGCATCAAAATAAGAAGATATGTACTGCTCCCAATGGCGAAAATGATAGATTATTTGTTAGCGTTTATCAGCATGCTTCTGGTAATTATATTGGAGCGACCCAGCCATAAAGATGTTTACATGTATAATTTATTTTTCACAAATATCATAAGGCATTTTATTTTTATAATATAATTCTGGTATAATAGATATAGATAAATCTGGTTTATCTTCTGCTATTTCGACAATCTCTAATCTTAATTCATCTACTTCCTTTATTTCATTTACTTCCTTTATTTCATTTACTTCCTTTATTTCTTTTACTTCTTTTATTTCATTTACTTCTTCCTTTTCTTCAGATTCCTCTCCCTTCTTAGCAAATAAAAATATATTTACACGATCTGTAAACTTATTATGCGGCAACTGATTTTTTTCACACCATTGAATACATTTTTGTATATGATTTCGTTTAAGAATCTCTATCTTATCTTCTTTATTCTTATTTTTAAAAATATTTATAATTTGATCATATGCTTCTAACTGCTGCTGCCCAATTACGGCATTTGACTCTTCTATTTTATTGGAAAAATAATATGGAATAACATTATCAATAATAGAATGTATATTGCTGTTTAAAAATGAATTATCTAACATTATATTTTTAAAATGGGTATTCATTTGATGTAATAATTGCGTTTGTGATATTACATCACTATTCAAATTCTTACATACTATAAACCGATCCCCTTTGGTTATTTTACTTATAGAAGGTTTAATCAAAAATACCTTTTCAAAAATAGAAGAAAACACAAATAAAATATCAACAATTGATTTATAAAAAATATTATCAATTTTGATTATACTAGTACCCAAATTGGACTGATTATTTACAATAATATATAGTACTAATATCATATTCTTAATATATTGATTAATGTTAGTATAGTCAGTTTCTTTGAACTCAAAAATAAATAAATCAATTTTACCCATTGATGGAGATGGATTTTGAATAAAATTATTATATACGTTTTTATAATCAAATTCAATATCAATAATAACATCATCATTGTCTTCTCTTAGCATGTTTAAGAGATCAATAGTTGACGAATTATTTGAGGTTAGATGGGCTATATTAATTTGTGTTTTTACACATTCACTTTTTATTATGTCCCTTTGGGACTGGAAAATGGTGTTTAAGCTATGCCCTTTGTCAATCATAAATGCTGACAAATTCGGCAGTTTAGATGTGCTAAGGTTTAAAGATAATATATCTGTGATATTACAGATCTGAAACACTTCCATTAATTCAAAAAAAATGTTTGAATCTGGTTTTACTTTGCTAACTGATAAACACGATCCTGGGACATTGGTGTGTATAAATTCAAATGGATTCACTATTTTATTAATATATGAGATTGTTGTTTCATTACTATTAGTTGAATTAACATTGCTTCCAAACATTTTAAATTCATCAATGTTTAATAATTGGGAATATATATCATTTAAAAAATAAATAAGACTGTATGAAATATATGGTTTTATATCAACTGGTTTTATATCAGGATTGATCACAATTTTAAAATTATTTTTAGGTATTATATAATAATTCATTAAGCTATTATTATATACTATTTAATATTTATATCTTTTACAGTATACAAATTATAATATATGTTTTATTAATTGGCTATATCAAACTCAACTTGTTTTGGCTTTGCTTTGCGACTAACTTTCTTTACAGTTTCCCCCTCTCCTGTCTCTTGTTTTTTTGTTTTGGATTTTGGTTTAGTTGGTTCTTTCTCTAATATTGGTTCTTTCTCTTTCTCTTTCTCCTTTATTGGTTCTTCTTCATCAACTGCTTCAGTTGCTTCAAGAAGCGTAATTTTGCGCCTAAGTGGTTTTGCTTTATGCTTTTCAACTACTTTTTCAGTTTCTTCAATCACTTTCGACGCTTCCACTGTATCATCCTTTTCAAATTCCAACATACTCGGAATTTTACCCAATAATACAGTTGTCAACTTTTCTACATTTCTTTCAGACACCTTTTTAAACACAAAATAGCGATTCAGAAATGATATATCCTTTTCATATTTTGTCATATTTGGCGCGTCACCATATTCCTTCGCCCTTTTAGGATTATGTTTTATATCATCCATCATCATATTATAAAATTCTATAAACATTCCACTCCCTTCTGGAAGCCCAATCGATTTGGCTTCTGCTCGCGTAACCAATGCGAAACCATACTTTTCCATGGTTTGAACAAGGAAATCAAAGTTAACTAAATATTCCGATAATGTCTGATTAATCGAATCCTGAAATACCGATATTTGGTACCCCAATGAGCTATCATCGTCATCAAATGATTCGGCATCATAATCCTTCGTAACAGACCATACTTTTATATCATCATTATAGATCTCTACACTTTCACCTTGTTTTTTAGAATTGAGCATTTTGAACACGGATTGACCATCATACGCCGTGGCAATAAAGTAGCCATTTATTTTTGTACATTCTGCTACATTTCTTATAAAATTGTAAAATGTTACGTTATTTTCAAACATATAATGAAGCGCAAATTGGCATGATGATACATTAAAACCATCAGCCCCTTTGCCATGTTGCCTCATAACAGCAGGCCCTAATTTTGAATCTGCCGCACCTGTTCCAAAAATAGACTTGGTAATTGCGATTGCTTTATCGGACAACATTGCCTTTCCTGATCGAATATTTTGACTGCTATTACCATTTACAAATAGCGCATATGGCATTTGTTTAAAATCCTTTTTATAATTAAGGAATCTGGCACAGGCACCATTAATGCGATTTTCAATATTATCCTTCGAGATATCAATGCCAAATACAAATGATAAATTCGCAGCAATCCACTTTGAAAAGTCGCCGCCTTTGCCGCACGCATAATCGATAAGAGTATTGCCCTTTTTCGAAACGCTTTGAATAAGTATCTTTTTAACCACCAAATTATGAAAGTCTCTTAACCCTGTTGTTAATTTGTCGGATGTGATTCGATTATAATAAACGTCATCAGAGATTATATCGGCTGGAATATCTTGACCTGTTGAGATCATTTTTTCTGTAATTGGATTATGTATAGAATACCAATTATTGTTTGCGGTTTTATAATCATTACCAAACGAGTTAGATCCTTGTTTGAATTCGGCCGTCTTATCATACCGCACTCTTAAAGGTTCCCATTTCCATAACCCGGTCTTGGTTTGGTTATACGCAAACTCTATTATTGTATTATCTCCGAATACTTGTCGGTCCATAGTAAACATTTGTGGAGTATTTGTCGAATCCATTTCCATCATTATATTACAAAGTCCCGCTTGGGAATCCGCTGGCTCTGACGGGTAGAATTGTACTGGTCTATAATTGTCATCATTTTCGCTTTCCTTTACTTGTGGAAGTTTATCATCCAATACATCTTGGCATGGATTAATATACCCGTGTCGTTTTTCATCAAACCCAACTTTCAATATAAGCGTCTTGTATTGATTAAATTGAGTCGATTCATACATATTTATACCATTTTCAAATATTGGTGTTACAATATCATTCCCATCAGCACCCTTTTTAGTTGTAACTAGGAAATCAATTGTATTTAAATGTGCCGGTTTCCACTTAAATGAATGTTCCCAGGTATTTTTCTTTAAAGGTCCAGCTTCTAAAAAACGATGACTTCCTACTCCTAACAATGTTGGTGTAAATATGAGGCCATCTGTATTGTAATTAAATAATCCACTATTTATTTTTTGTAGAATATAATTACAGCCTTCAAATATATTATAGTTATCAGTCAGATCTGGCATATCTTTATTTTCTTTTTCTAGTCTAGGTTTAAAATGAGGATAGAAATTTTTGGAAATAATTGTTATAGGACTTTTGCTTTCATCTTTAAACATGTCCATAATTGTTTTAGCTACTTCTTTTCCCTTTTCTTTTGGATTTGACTTTAACATAATAGACACCGGCTTCAACATTTTAATAAATTCTTTTAACATCGGCAACCGACATCCCTGCTCAAAATATTTAGCATCTTTTATCTTAACATCAACAAATGGCCTGGCTCTTACATCTTGCCCTGCGATAAAATATATGTCAAATGCGGCAAATGTATTGATAAATGTTTTTAAAGTGTCGTGTAATATGAGCTCGCCATCTATCAACGAATTAAATAGTTTGTCATTTTCCGTTTTTGCGCCTGTAAATATTACATTCATGTTTGTGTTAATTAAATAAATACGACCGTGTTCATTTATATACATCAAATGTCGATCTCCGTCTGCTTTTTCAGTGACAACATATGAATATGGTGATGTAATGTTTGGCACGTTCATATCCGGATTAATTGGCGCTATATTTTTTAATTGTAGCGTCATGGAGCTCGGGCCAATAAAATCGCTAGGATATATTCTTTCCTTTGGAATATATTCAATATTCTTTTCTCTAAACTCTGGCTCATGAATCAGTTTCATGTAATTATTTATTGTTTGCTTTTGTTCGGTATATGATATTGGGAAGTTGGTTTTTTGTAACCCTGACAATACTATTTTAGAGATATGCTCTACTCCTCTTGTTAGATGCTCTGGACTATTATACATCGCCTTTGCGTTTGTATTTATGACTTCTATTTCAATTTCATAAGTTTCGCTATTTTGAAACACATTGGAATCCTGAATATTGTGAGTTTTTATAAATCTCCAATTCGAATCTTTGGATGAAGATCGGATAATACTTAAATCAATCCTAAATGGGAAATTTGGATTCTCAAATGATACACGTTTGATGTATCTAAATAACTTTTTAGATTTGTTCCAATTTGAAACTAATTCTTGCCCAATTTTGCCATTTTTACTAATAATTTCTTCAACCTTATAAGTCACTCTAAAATTAAATTCGTCAAAATCGGCACTTTTTATAGGCTGTGATTCAGCATTTCTGACATCGTTTTTTTTCATAATTGTAACATCATTGAAATTCTTCTGTATTATATGTTCTAAATTATTTGTCTGGCAATATTCCTGAATACTTGTTAGTCCATTTATTTCAATACGAAACCGGTCAATGTCATTGCCAGATCTGAACATGCCTGTATTTACATCTAAAAATTCTGGTTGGATTTTTAATGTATATGTCCCGATAGCTGATGTAGTTGTAAATCCCAACTCTTTGATCTTTTTTACTACATTATCATAATCTATTTTAGTCAAATGTTTAATGCCCTTTGTACCAAACTTAACTTCCATTTCATAGCTACTATATTTTTCTGATCTTGAATCTAGTAATTGCTTAGAAATTAGAAGTAATTGTTGTCTTGGATTTACTTTTTGTCCTTGATCTCTAAATGATTGTTTGCCTTTCTTATTTTCACGTTCAGCAGCAGCAGTAGCAGCATTGACGGTTTCATTTATTTGGTCAATATTTATATCTATATCTTCGTATTCTTCTCCTTTATATACCCCTTTTGTAGTTGGTTTCATGATTATATATATAAGTTAGACTTATTTTTATATTGTTATTCAATTTTTTTACACCTTTGGACAATTTATTTGTCACAAAGTGCCTGTTACCTAAAGTTTAAAAGTTTTGAATAAGAAGTTCGTAAATATCTTTCTTATTCAACTTTTTCTTATTAGTAGTATCATTAGTAACATTAATATCTAATTTCTTACATAATTCAAGCAATTCATCCACTTTATAAGAAGTCATTGACTTTAAATTCGTCTCAAACCCAGACATTTTATAATATGTATTTCGGATTGTTGATAGATCATTTGCTGCTATATTTAATTCAATATGATGCTCATATGTGACACCATTTCTATGGATAACATGAATCTCTGGATTGTCATTGTTAATACTTTCATATATTTTTCGCTTATCAACTAACAAAATATTTAAATTTTCAATAATACATAAAGCAAAAAATGTTTTAATTGAAATTCTAGTTTTGTTTGCTAAGTCATCTTCTAAATCTGTAAAGGGTTTAATCTTATTAATTTTTAATATATCTTTGTTTTTTCTTAACGTTTCAATATACTTGAATTTTTCAGTTTTTTCAATTGTGAAATATTGATTCCCAACTTCCATCTCGTATTTCGAAAACCCATATTTTAATATATAGAAGCACCAAAAAAGAGAGTCATGATGATGTGGTTTGTAAATATTGTTATTTACCTTTTTACAGGGAACCTCTTTGTCTTTGTCTTTATCTTTTATAATTAATTTATTTACATGTTTTTGATTTTGTACATTTGTATCTCTAACTTGTGTAAATATATTTTTATTGAAAGTGGATATGTTTTTGCTAGTAAGCATATAATCTTGTAGTTCGGTTATAATAGTAAGATCTGGTTGTATATTATTATTATTATTGTTATTATAATTATTGTTAGTATAATTATTATAATTCTTGTTGTTAGTATAATTATTATAATTTTTGTTATTATATTTATTCTTATTATCTACCATTGACATATTTATTGTTGTTGTTAATATTATTACTGATATTATCTTTATTATCTTTTACAAAATAAATATCTTTATATGACTGCTTTTGCTGCTCAATATTATTCAATTCAGTTTCCTGAGCATTCACATATGTAATATATGCCAACAATTCGCCCAATATTGTATCATTTAATTCACTCAAATTAATATGTATCCCATATTTATTTTCATTTATAATAACCTCCTTATGATTTGTTAATATTCGCAAAATTTCAATTTGATTGAATTTTGTCATATTTTCAATTACATCTCGCATATTATTTATTTTTCCAAAAGCTTCGTTATAATTATAGTCATTTATTTCACTCATTATATAAATTAATAATACATATTCTTTTAATATTATTTAATCAATATGTATTATTATTTTTATTTTTATTATTAGAAAAAAAATAATTATCTATTATTATCTATTATCATCTATTATCATCTATTATTATTATTATTTATTCATCTAATACAAGCCGTGGTTTTTTCACCATATATTCCTTTTGAGGAACTAACTCAGAAATAATTGACACATACTTGTCGTTTAACTCGAAACGCTGAGCTATAACACGAGCCACAAACTTTTCATTTTCCTCAATTGAATTAAAATAATCACTAGCGTAAAAGTGATCTCTAGCAATAAATAATATAAATGGTGACGGCATCTCCTCAGAACTCTCGGCTCGTATACCTGCTTTTGTAATATTTTTTGCTGTACAATTTAATAACATACCAGCAACCGGATAACATACTTCACATTCAAATACGACATCAAATAACACATTCTCGCCCTTGATAAGTCCACTAGAATATGTGATGACTCTAGTAGATCCTGTTTTAACAAACCCCTCTACAATACATTTCCCTTCTACCATGGAACTAATTGTGCGTTCAATTGTTTGATGAATTGTTTTTCCAATAGCACTAATAGGAAGCATGATATTTTTTGTTATTTGTGAAAGACTGTATACATTTCTTGTTTCCTTTTGCTTATATTTAATAGGTCTGGAAAATTTAGGGGCTGATTGTTTGTCCATTATATATTTAATATGTATTATTTCTTTTAATTATTTTTTCAATTTTATTTAAATAATTAAATGATTAAATGATTAAATGATTAAATGATTAAATGATTAAATGATTTAATTATTCATTCATTTATTTCTTTCTCTCTTTTCAAATTCATTATAAATAGCAGTTTCTGTATCTAAAAACCATATTGTATCTCTATTTGCTTTATCCTTTTTGTTCTCATCTCTTTGAAAGCTTCTTAATGTAAATTCCTCACGAATACACAATTCAAATGCTCCATCTAGTGTCTTTTTAATTAATCTATTATAATCTTCATCGCTCATCAGGGGATTATTATTGATGGCACTAACAAATTTAATAGCATCTGCTTCACTCATCTTTGGAGCCAGTTTTATTTTTTTAATTAAATTAGTATATATTTTCTGTTCCTTTTCATTCATTTCGATAGCAGGTTTGGTAATTTTACTAATTAACTCCTTATATTCATCTTGATTCATATTAGTTTCATTCTTTGCCTTATTAAAAAAACGCATCTGTTCTACAACATCCTTTTCAATATCATTTAACATAATAATAATATTCTTTTTACCTGACTGATCACATCGGTATGCTGTATTTGTTTCCGCCGATGTATCTTTCAGTTTAAATATCATATAATTTATACTATTTTCAAATCCAATAAATCCCACATATCTATTAAACTTGGCTTTTTCCTCTTTTTTTAGTTTATATTTTTTTTCAATTACTGGCTCAAAATCTCTTTTATCTTCAGGTTCCGCTGGAACCCATGTCTTATCCCTTAAGATAAACACATTCAAATTGCCGGTACTTGCGCCTGCTGTGCTTATACCTACACCTTCACTAAATAAACTTGATGGTCCATCAAATATAACAATGCCACTTAGACGCCCCTTATTTGCTAGGATTATTTTTGAATATAAATATTTCCTCACTTCTGTTGTAAAAACATTAAATAAATCTTTAATTATGTCGGTATTTTCCACATCATTTTCTTGTTTACTTTTTGTATTATCTGATATTTTTAGAGTTTCATATAAATTTAATATATTTTTTAATATTGATTCTGGAATTTCGGTTTCTAACTCCTTTGCTTTGGATGCTTTTGCTTTTTTTGCTGCCTCTGTAAATTGATGATAATAATTCATTAAATCTATCCGCTCTAACATCATTAACTCGTCTACAATATGTTCAATTAATAACAGTTTTAAAATATCATATTTTTCATTTTCATTTGATCCTGATATGATAGTGTCTGTATCCTTTACCATTTTCCTCATGATAATAGAACAATGTTCGTACCAATTATTATCGCCTTTTGAAACCTTTTGAGTGAATGTTGCCAATATATAATTAAAAAACATCTTATCTAACACACTTATACCCTTTATTTTGTTAGTATCTTCCAACATTTTGGGTGTTATATTTCGTTGATCTATAACTGGCTTTGCTATATCTGTTTTTATTTCAAAATTAATTGTATCATGTTTATAATCTAACGGTCTTGAACGATCAAATATTGAAATATTTGGATAATTTAATTCACTTGGTTGAAATAAATAGTATTCACCAATATTTATTAAATGACCCGTTCTGCCATATTTGTCTGTAATAAATTCTGAATTGTCTGTTATCATTTGCGTCAATGCCGCATAAATTTGATGTGTCGGATAATTATGTTCCTGTTTAATTAAAAACATTAGCGTCTTCTTTTTATAGAAGAAACGCCCATCTTGTCTATCATTAAATAACATTCTTATTCTTTGTATTATTTTTTCCGAATTAACTAACATAAATGCCTCATTATATGTATTCAGATTAAATTTGTCATTTACAATGTCTACTTTTTTTATATCTGGTAAGCACTCAAATGAGCAACTTTGGTAATCACATGTCGCTGAGTTGTCTACATCGCCCACCAAGAACTCTTCTATCGGTTCATGGTTTGATAGTATTTGTTCTACCTTGGCATTTTCACCTAGTTCTTTAATGAAGTTTTTTGTTGTTAGTTTAGTTTGGTCATGATTGATATGGCAATCGACTGAAATTTGTTTTAAGAGTCGTGTTACCTTTCCTATCTTTACTGCTTTTATTTCCGAAATGCGATAAATATATAGATCCGCTGCTTCCTCCTTTGTATTGGATAACATTGTTCCGTATAGAAATATTTGGACATTTCGTTCATTAAATGGCAAATCCTTGTGTGAAAAATTGCGAACACCTCTGCCTATGATTTGCTCCATTCGACTCACGTTATACCATGGGTCTAATATATGTATTTGACGAATTGCTTTAAAATCTAGACCTTCTGATCCTGCTTGGGAAAGTAATATGACTTTTACTTCTTCTCCGTAAATATTATTATCATCGGTTATAACTTTTATGTCAGCGTCGTTATTTGGCGACAAACGTTTGTCGCCTGTAATCATCGCATATCTTGCCGGTTTAAATGTTTTGTTGCTTTTTGATACGTCTACTATAGCAGTTGGTGGCTTTTTGAATAAAGGACTTGCGTTTTTACCAAACCTTGCGAATCCCATTTCTTCTAGAGCAAGAGCCATGGGAATTAACCCGCCGTCAATATATGATGAATAAATAAGAATAATGCCGTCTGAAAATGTTGATGCTTTTGCTACTTCTGATGCTGCCGCTACTTCTGCTGAATCTATATTACGTCCTAGTGTATTACCATATATATAATCACATATGCTTGCTATCTTTGAACTATATTTACCAATATTTTTCTGTTTGAAAATAGGTTCAAAACCATCTCTGTATTGGAAATTACCTTTTATAGCAGGGGTTACACTGTCATCATATAACATTACGCGTTTTAACCCATCAGTTCCTGTTAGTTCCCTAGGGTTAATATTTAATTGGATATTTGACGATATACTTTCTCTTTCTCTCTCTTTTTCTCCTTCTACAACAAATTCTACTGCTGGTTTTGCGCCTGCCTTTAATGGGAATTTTAACCCACCTATTTTATTTGATTTAGATTTTGAAACACTAATAACAGGAACACTTATGACCTGGTTCTTTACCGTCTCAACATCAGATATAGTGCTGCCCTCAATATTATGTAAGCCTTCTTTTACACTTGTTCTAGGACTTATAGGACTTATAGGACTTCTAAGACTAGTAGAGTCAACGAGCGTTTCTGCTCTAGGACTTATAGGACTTATAGGACTTATAGGACTTATAGGACTTCTAAGACTAGTAGAGTCAACGAGCGTTTCTGCTCTAGGACTCATAGGGCTTCTAGTAGAGTCAATGAGCGTTTCTGCTCTAGTACTTGTTGTATCAACTAGAGTTCCTTCTTTCTCTACACTCGATCCAGCATCATCCTCTATTATAGGTTCTTCTACTTGACTTTCTACTGGACCATTTGAAAACACCTCATCTATTTCGTCTGGTATATCATTTATGTTAGATTTATGAGGGGATAAATTGGCTTCATCATCTGCGTCTAAGTGTTCATCTTCATCTTCATCTTCATCTTCATCTTCATCTTCATCTTCTTCTTCTTCTTCATCTAATGGCTCAAACGGCCGAATTTTTTTAGATAATGCCTCAAGCCCCTCATGCGGATATATAATATTCAATGCTTCTATAGGTATCTGTAAATCTGTATAACCAAATGATTTCAGACTCTTAAAACTAGGCAATATGCGTTCCTGACCTGTTTTAGTCGTTTTTACACGCTCCTCCCGTGATCTTAATCTGTCTATAATATAATTATATCCCATCTCTTGGATTTCACCAATTGGCGTCAAAAATAAGCTAAGTTTTTGAATTTTATTCTTAGGTTTAATTGGTCGCCCATTAATTTGATAATCCGGATATTCATTTTTAGAATTAAATGTAAATTTTGTAGCAAACTGATTTGGATACACTCTAAATGGAAAAGTATATGGATTCTCACCTCGCACATATGAAATATATCCATTCGCCTTTTTAATTAACATATCTCGACCTTCATCCGTCATTTTTCCCGTTTTTACGTCAAAAATATCCGAAATTCCTATAATACCTCGCCGATCATTCATATTCATTAAATTGAGCAGCCATACAATCTCCTTATAACTATTAAACATTGGTGTCGCAGAAAGTAACAGAAGACGCAAATTGTCGACGATGCTCACCAAATACATCAGATTTTTCGCAACATTCTTGTTATCATTATCATCTGAAATACGAATATTATGAACCTCGTCAATCACAATAAGTCTATCACTATATTCATTTTGAAGATTCTTGGTTTTAGCAGCGTCTGTATCACCCTCTTTCCAGTGCCTAGCAATATCATTTGAGAATTGTAAATAACCAACAAAATAATACGAAGTACTTATAATGTTTTTTACTTGCTGGATAACTTTTTCCCGAGTCAATCCCTTCATACCAGTTGGATTTATCTCTTTCAATAATTTATTACCTAAACATCCCTTCATTGTCCATAGCCCATCCACATTTTTCAATTTGCGTTCATCAAATAGCTGGAGTCTAAAATTGTCCTGTACGTTTGGACTGGCGACAATAATGATACGCTTTGAAAGACCCATCTGTTTCAAATAGTCGCGCATTTCTTCACAGACACCAATTGCGCTACATGTTTTGCCTGAACCAAGACCATGAAACAGCAACAAACTATTATAGGGTGTTTGAAATGACATGAAATTCCTGACAAATGCTTGCTGGGGTTGTAATTCATAATCGGCATTACTTAATTCATTCGCATGTTCGGCAATTGGCGCAATGGTGCCGTCATATTTTGTATCACTAAATTCCTTTTTATTTTTAATTTTAATATTGAAATTTGGATCATTTAGATCTGGATATAAGTACTGATCATCGCTTGGTTTTTCGCCTAATTCGATTCGATTTAGTTCTTCTATTTTCAATAATTCCTTGTTATCACTACATTTTGGATTATAAACATTTCCGCATTCTATAGCACCTTTGTCTAAAATTACTCCCATCTTTGTGTTAATTACTCCCTTATTTGTATTAATTGCTCTTTTCATCAGTTACTATATATTATTAATATAATCTATATTCTTGTAATACTTTATTAATATTTAATATTAATTGCTTTTTCTCTAAATTATATGGTCTAATTGAATCCAAACACTCCTCTAGATTCTTCCACTCTAGTTTGCTCACTTCAGACAACTGAAATTCCGGCAATAAATCAACATGTTGATCCATATGTGCCAAAAAATACTTGTGTTTATACGACTTATGGTTTGAACCAATAAATATCTCCTCAAATGGCATTAGATTTTCCACTACTTTTATCTGATCTCTAAAAAACCCCGTCTCCTCTTCAAATTCTCGTAAAGCACAATCAATATCCTTTTCCTGGAAATTTCGCCGACCCTTTGGGAACTCCCATTCTGTTTCTAACCAATTGGACGTGCTACTATTTATTAACGATTCTAGTGTTACAAATTCAGTTGCTATATGTATCCCCAATTTTAACGCATCGAATTTTTTTTGAGACGATATCTCCTCACTTTTATATTGCGTACCAATATTGGTATCACCCCACATATTTCGCCACAATGTTTCAAACGAATTTGTCCTGATATTTTCTCTTTCTAAAACCGACATTTCATTCAACATATTTTGTAAATGGTCAATATTATGTTGGATATATTTACCGCGAATAAAATCGATATATCCAAAACTGTCTTTCCTCCTGATCATAAGGAACTGTATGCTTTCGTCCTTTATTCGAAATAATATTATACCATAGCTTGTAATTGGTAACTTACATTGGTGGAACAAATGCCCCTGTTTGCCACAGTTATTACATACATTATTTTTACTCATTTAGCTATATTAATCTTATATGTTTAATAAGAATTGTTTTTATGTTGTTTTACATTAAATGCCTGCTTTAGATCCAACCGTTTGGGGGCCACATTATTGGTTTTTCTTACATACAATTGCTATGGCGTATCCGATTAGACCAAATGATGTTACCAAAAAGAAGCATTATGAGTTAATACAAAATATGCCATTGTTTATTCCTGTTGAATCAATAGCCAATGAATTTAGTAAACTACTGGATCAATATCCGATAATAACATATTTGGATTCGAAAGATTCATTTGTTAGATGGATACATTTTATACACAATAAAATCAATGAGAAACTGGAGAAGCCAAAAATATCCATGAATGACTTTTATATCAAATATTATGAAGAATATAAACCCAAGGACATTAAGATGAAGGAGTATTATCGGTGGCGAGAGAAAATCATATATATCTTTGTTTTATTTGGAGTTACTGGATTAATTATGTATTTATATGATAAATAATAAAAGAATAGAATAAGAATATAATAAGTATATTACAATATTTATTATATAATAATATTGTATGAACAAAGGTAAGAAAAGGGGTAGTATTAAAAAACATAAAAAAAAATATTATATACATGATCATAAGATAACTAAAAAAAAATTAAAAGGTGGGGTAGTATTGACAACTGATAGTGATAATACTGGTGATAAAAGTAAAATGAATGTTGATGACTTTATACAGAAATTAACTGCTCAAAATAAAGCATGGGATGAATCTATTTCTACAATATATGATTTACTTAAAACAAATCCTCCACATCCGACGGATGATGGTAGTACACTAACACTACTAGACATACCTACAGATATAACAGATCTAAGATCATATCCATATTTTATATGTAGAGGAATCCAATCGCAAAGCATGATTGTTAATGGACAATTTGTTGGATATAATTTTGAAGATGAAGTTGCGTTCCCAAAACTTGCGTTGGCAACCCAAATGAAAGATCGAATAGATAGTTTGACGACAGAAATTGGGGTTCAGACCGCAGCGCTCAAAAAAAATAGTACTGATCTAAACAGTTTTAATACAAAATTTTCAAACCCGACAGAAAGAAATTTAGTTAACAAACGCAAAACATATGAAGACACAATATCTAAAATAACTGAATCTATTAATAAAAATAACTCTATTTTGAAGGATTTAACTGAAAAATATGAGACGCTTATAGCATCGCCATTATATAAAAATGAAGCAGCAATGAAGACATATTTTACCCAGATTTTGACGAATAAACAGGCTGACATAGCTGATTTGAAAACTGATATTCAAAAAATACTTGATACTGCTCCTGTTCCTGTTCCTGCTCCTGCTCCTGCTCCTGTTCCTGCTCCTGTTTCTGATCCATCTATATTAGATGGAAACAATAGTGAACTAGATGAACCAGTGCCAAATGATGTAAGAAATAAACCAGTGTCAGCGAATATCCCTGTTGATGAAAACAATAGTGAACTAGATAAACCAGTGTCAAATCGAGAAAGAATTAAACCAGTGTCAGCGAACGAACCCCAATTGCCCAGTAATAACATATCGATTTCTAAAAACAACGAACCTAATGTTAATAGTAATAGTAGTAATAGTAATAGTAATAGTAATAGCACAAGCACTTCCAAAAAAAGAGACTTAGAGTTGGTTTCCCTCAATAATAATAATAATAATAATAATAATAATAATAATAATGTTAATAGTAATAGTAGTAATAGTAATAGTAATAGTAATAGTATTAATAGTAATAGTAGTATTTCTACAAATATAGAACCTATAGAACCTAGTATTTCTAGTCCTGATGCTTTTATTATTCGACCGATATCACGAAATCCACCCCCTAATGATAAAAAATCTATGTCAGCAGAAAACATAGGTGATTTCAATTTAAATAATTCTCTACCACAGAAATCTTTTGAACAAGAGTTTAAGGATGAAAAAGCTGAGTACCTACAATCAATAAGGTTCGGGCGAAGGGGAAAAGGTGGGATTAGGCGAGGTGGAGATGGACAATCCGCTGGCGGAGTAGATGAAATTATACCCGAACCCACTGATAACCTGGCAACCAATCCTTATCCGGAAGTATATGATACAACATATGAAAAATTATATTTATATGTGGGTACACGCTTAACAATTGGCTTCAAATATTTAATATGTATTAAAATAAACGGCGGTGATAGAAAATATGTGGAGGTAACATATACATCTAACGGGTTTACAACTGAAACTGGCTCTGTATTGCCAAATGATCAAGATATTATCGTATACAGAGAAGCAACACCTCAAGAGTTATTAATATATCAATACCAAGCATTATTTGGAATCAGGACATATTTAAATGACACAAATCATACAATAAATGGCATATTATTGGCAGATACTTTAAATACAAATAAAGATTTAATACAGGATTTACGAACAGTAGATCAATCAGATATTGTATCACAAAAATTGTATGAAAACCCAAAGGTTAAACTTCCATTTTTACAATTTAATGAAAAACTTGGTAAAATTACTGAATTAACTGATAAAAATAATAAAAATATATTCTCAGGAATTCGACCAAATATATTTCAAGAAGTTATGAGTGAATGGCCGTCAATTGACTCAAATGTTGAAGCAGAGATGAACAAACCAATTCCTCCTAGTACATGGCAAAAAATGAGTGCCTCGGCTTCAGCGACTCTATCTAATTGGAAGAATAAATTATCGAATATTACGCTCCCAAATATGGCATCAATGATGCCGAGTCGTCCTAATTTTTTAACTTCAAATAATAGTGTAGATAGTATATCAATGGTGCCAGCAGAAAATGCGGATACATTACAACAGCAACAAGTTCAGCAACAAGTTCAGCAACCGCAGCAACCGCAGCAACCGCAGCGAACTCAGCTATCGGATCAATCTCAGCAACCGCAGCAACCGCAGCAACCGCAACCGCAGCGAACTCAGCTATCGGATCAATCTCAGCAACAGCAACCGCAACCGCAACAGCAACAACAAGTGAAACCAGATTTTGCTGCTAATACAGAAAAAATAGCCGTCATTACTGAAATCAACAATGGTCAATTTGTCGAACTGGATTCTAAGGTTAAGGCCAGTCCAAATTATATTGTAGTAATTGGGGACCGATTTAAATATATTGGACCGATTATTGACAATGGTAAGATTATATCTATATCATCTAACCTTGGTAGACTCGAAGATTTAAAAGGAAATGTATTAATCAAAGTTGGATCTCCAGAAGCATCATGGAAAAAAATAGTATTAAATACAGACTCTAATCAGTATACTAGTGTAGCTGAATTACCTCAGCAATGGTCTGTTGTTAGACCAGAATTTTTTGGAGACATTGTTGCGGATCCAACATTTGCGGCTGCTTATACAAAGGCATCAACTGACCTAATATTTGGTAGCTCGGGGTCATATTTGGGTAATAAGGATCCTACAAAAATGGCAAAGGCTGAAAGAATATTGTTTAGAGATATTGTTATTTACATCACTGCGTATATTAAGGTACTTGAAAAGATAAATGGGGGATCTAAAGAGGATGGAGATGAAAATAATGATAACAAATGTGATAAAGGAGGTGGGCAAGTTGGAGGATACGGTCGTGGTAATAAAATTAGGGGAACCATGAATGATGGAACACGAAATGTAACTGGAACTATATCATTAAGAAAATTTTCGGGGACAAAAAAGAAAAAATCAATATATACATATTCCGTTAATTGGGATAAAGATGGAGTAAATATTGTTGAAGAAAATGTACCTGAATCAAATATATATGGATTGGCTAGTTCTAACGAAAAAAAACCAAATAATAAAGCTACACCATTGAATCAGGAAGAAGTGAAGGCAGATGATAGGTCTTCTCTTGTACCGGGATCCTCTGAAGATATACAAAAAGCTATCGCGTTGAATCCAGGGGTAGTAAACCCAGCAACACAAGCAAATAATAGTGCTAATTTGAGTGCCTCTTCTGAAGAAGTCACGTCGGCTGTACAACCAGTAACTGCTAGAGCTAGTGGCGTCTCACAAGTGTTACCAACACTCACAATTGACTCTGGTGGCCAATTAGCAACATTAACCAAATCAAATGGAGACAAAGTTAAGTTGGAAGTAGGGATGGAAATAACAACTATTAAAGTTGCTGGCGTGAGTATGAGTGATCTTAAAAATACATATATAATACAATATTTCAACCCCTCTATAATTGACGTAATCGAAACTGACAAGGACTTAAATCCCAATAAAGACGTAAAGTCTTTAGAAATAACTAGCGACACCACAGATCTAATAAATTCAATTGAACCTGTCATATCTTCCGCATCAGGTTCGAATAGTGCTAGTGATAGTGATAGTGATAGTGCTAGTGCTAGTGCTAAAGCTAGTGCTAAAGCTAGTGCTAGTGCTAATCTTAATCCTAATCCTAGTAGTAAGCCTCCGGGAGTATTAGTCCCAGACATGCCTACTCCAGATATCGATCTCAATCCCGCTCAAATTAACTCCGCTCAAATTAACTCCGATCAAGCTGTATCTAAACAAATAATAAACAATACGGGTTTAGCGCAGGATCAAAATTTGAGCGCAAATTCCTCCCTTGTGTCATCAAATGTGGAGCCCGATAAATCCCAATTGAATTCATCAGTCCAATCAAATGACATTTCCAACCTTGAAGTTTCTAATATTTCAAAACCAGATTTGAATACGAGCGCCAGTAATAATAACCAATTAGATAGAGAATCAGAATCAGAATCAGAATCAGATTTAGATTCTAGCTCCAATAGTAGTGATTTAAGTGAATTTTCAAATACAGGTCCCTCTATTACTGATTCTAATTCTAATTCTAATATGAATATAAACGAATCCAATAATTTGTCATCAATGTCTCAAGGTGACAACCAAAGTGTTTCAGTTAATCAAATAAGTAATGGATCAACTAATTACCCTAGCGACTCATTGAACTCATCCAACTCCAATAGGTCAACTGACATTACAGAAGGATCAGAAGGAGAAGGAGAAGGAGAAAATTTAAATCCGAAT
>Ga0214919_10000252_pt1 | contig 90611 bp, 91 predicted proteins | sample LL1503_MetaG_FD_177994 | JGI IMG/M metagenome (GOLD analysis project Ga0214919, IMG submission 177994) | Freshwater microbial communities from Lake Lanier, Atlanta, Georgia, United States - LL-1503 | ecosystem: Environmental > Aquatic > Freshwater > Lake | place: USA: Georgia | collected...
AGAAGTAAACTATGGAATATTGTATATCTATTTGGTTACCATCTCTTGTTGAAAGATATGAAATTATAAAAACACTCGAAAAAAATATTAAACAACCTATATATATTTTTAATGCAATTGATGGAACGCAACATAAGGATAAATATTTAGATTGTAGCCATATTCTTAAAGGACAAAGTATTAATCCTGGTATAATTGGATGTACACTATCTCATTTAGAAGTCTTAAAAAATATGAAATATGATAGTATTGTAATTTTTGAAGATGATTGTACCTTTCATGGAGATTTAGTAGAGCTAAATAACTTTATTAAAAATGCTCCAGAATTTGATATATTATGTTTAGGAACAAGTGAAACTGTTGAGTCTAAACCAATAAATAGCAACTACGTACAAATTTTCAGATTCTGGGGAACGCATGCTTTACTTATAAAAGCGAAAGCAGCTCACGCTATAATAAAAACATTTGAGAAATATGCTAAATCAAAAAAGTTTCTGCCAGCAGATTGGTTATATTCATACGCAATTAAAGATAATAATTTAATTGCGTACGCTCCTAAAAATAATATGGAATTTTTTAATTATAAAAGAGGATTATATTCTGTTGTAGCAAATAGAATTCGTTTCTAGGTCTAAATATACTTCTTTTTAAAACTTTCAAAATCTAATACTTCAACACCTAGTTCTTTTGCGGTTTTTACTTTGCCTGATTCATCACTGGGGTCTTTTGCGACTACTACTGTTGTTTTCTTAGATACACTCGACCCAATCTTTCCTCCTCTAGATTCGATTTCAGCTTCCAAAATCTTATCTCTCATTCCAGTAAATACTACAGTTAGGCTACTTAGTGAAGGTTTGTTGGATGCGACTACTGTATTTACGGCAACCACTTTATTACATATAATACCAATATCTTTCATAAACTCAAAGAATGCAGGGAGTCCATCTAAGAATTGTTTCGCAGTTAGCGGTCCAATGCCATCTACACTTGACAACTCTGATTCTTTCGGAACTCTTCCTTCAAGAATATTTGGAAACTTTGACACAATAAGTTTTAGTTTCTTTTCACCAATAGCACGTCCAAATAAATTAGAAGCATCCATAAATGTTAAACAATCTGCTTTTCCAATTGCTTCTTTAATTTCACTTACAACTTTCTCAGCAGATTTCTTTTGGAATCCTTCCATCTTTAAAAGTTCGTCTGTAGTGACATTCAGTAGTTTCTTAATACTGTTAACACCATTTGTATAGAGTCGTTGAACAATACCTTCTCCAACACCTTTCATATCAAGAGTTTTTGCAAAATATGTCATTCGTTTTACAATAACATCTTCTGCTCCAGACGAATCTTCTAGTACAATATCTACATGCGTATCATTCCATTTAAATTTACAGTTCTCAGGAAAACTTGGTTTACCGGTTGCCGACTTTGAAAGAATTCTTACTACATGAGGAATTACATCACCAGAACGAATAATAACAATACGTGATCCTGGCCCTATTACATGTGTTTCTATGTACTGCGCGTTAAACCCGGTCGCTTTTTGAATAGAAGCACCTGCTAATACTACTGCGTCGAAATGAATGAGTGGTTTCAAATATCCGTCTTTTGATGCTGCCCAAGTAACTTCTTTTACAATTACTTCTGCTTCTTCATGTGTCAATATACTTTTGAAAGCAAACGCATAAGAAGGATTTTTACCAGATACTTGATTATGGTCATCATCGTGGAATATCACAATACCATCCACTTCATAAGGTGAATCTTTACGCCGCTGTATCAATATTTTAGAAAGACTTTCAACTGTTAAACTTTTTGTTTTAACTTTCATATTATATACTACATTGAATCCAAATTCTGCCATGACTTCTAGTCCATCGGACGCAGACGCACGAGGGTGTAATTGTTCATACGCAACAAACTCTACAATCGACGCAAGTTCTTTATCTGGATGTTTGGAATGCATTACACCAGCTACTGCGTTACGAGCATTTGCCCCTTTTCCCTTTGATTTCCATCCTTCCTTTGACATGATGAGTTCACCGCGCAGTGCATAATTTGGGAATGGTATTTTCTTTGGAACCCCTTGTATTAATGGAATTAAGTGTGAAATATCTTGGCCTTGATACCCATCGCCACGAGAATACATTTTAATACTTTTTGGTGAATAAACAAGTAACGCAGAATTACCATCTAGTTTATCTGAAATAACTACATTACCAATATGCTTTGCTTTCCATGATTCAATTGCCTTATCAAACCCTGCTTCTTTTCCTTCTTCTTCACGAATTTTATCTAACGAACCCATCCAAAATGGCAACTTCACCTTTTCACCCGGTGCTTCTGCTCCAATTTCACTTAATACGGGATGACTAGGGTCTTTCTTTTGAATATAGTTTTTTACAATATCAAATATATCATCTGTAATGATTGGAGTACCTTTGTAGTATTCAAAAGATGCTTGCTTTAAAAGCTTCGCGGCCTTTTCAATATCATGTGCTTCAAGATATGGAATAGGGTCTTTGGAAAGTTTTTCAAATGATTTCATTCGTTTTCTAGTTACATTCTTTGAGTTATTTTTTCCAATTTTTTTTGATTCCATCTATTATGAATAAGATAGAATATGTAAATGATATTTACTTATGTTATCTTTGTAACAACCGTATGGATAAGAATGGGTATATATATTTAAATTTAAAAGGGCTTGTAAATTGTAAGAGTTGTAAAAATGAATATCCTGTTTATAAACTTATAGTGAAAAAAGATGATTCTATATTGCTAACATACTCTGGCCCCAGACAATTGACTTCTTAATTTTTTCTTCAGACATTACTGAATTATACATTCTAAAATCAAATATTTTACCACTAAATAATTCGTCTTTCATTTCATACTGGCTTGTTGCGTTCGCCCAATTTGACTTACCAATATAATTATTTGTTGTACTTTGTGCTTGTGGCAAAAATCCTGATGGTTCAACAAATACTTGCGTTCCGTTAATATAGATTGCGACATCAGGTCTGAAAGAATCATTTGATTTTGCCGTTATAACAACATGGCACCATTTCTTTAAGGGAATAACACCATTTACAAGAATACGCTGCTTTCGCTGTTTCGAGTCCCATACTTCATAAAGAAGAGATGCTCTTGTAGGTGCTGGTGGACTAAATTTTGTTAGTTCTTGTATTCTATTCGGTATCACATCAAATAATTTACATTCATATTCATTTACATTTGCTTTTAATAACATAAGATTCTGAGGAGTTGTTTCTGCACAAGGATGAGGACCAGAAGGATATTCTGGTAATGTATTTTGTTGATTCCCACATAACATCGGTCTTAACTCATTACTATCGGTTGTAGCATCCCCTTTACCAACAATACTTAACACTGTATTATTATTACCAGCGCCATCCCCGAAATCAAATATGTGAGCGTTGTTTGTGAACGCATCGAAGTATACCCATAAATTGAATGCGCGAACACTTCTCATATTGATTTTACGACCAAGTGTTAAATCGGGAGCATCACTTAATCTTAAAAATTGGTCTATACCGTTAAAACTCACACCTTGTGTGACGGAAGGATTTGGTTCTTCAGAAATACTTATACCACCGGCTTTTTGAATTGTAAGATTATTTACATAATCAGACATATCATCTCTAAATCGTAACCAGCCAACGCATCCGTCATAGAATTGTAAAAGCGCTTTAATATTTTCTGGAGGATCAGAATCTACTTCATCATAATTATTGAATCCAAAATCCTTTGCTCGTAGACATAATGGTTGAAATGTGCCATCGTCCGCTTTTAGAATACGGCAATAAGCATATTTATTTTCATTATAAATATCTCTCATATAATCGTCACGTGATAGTCTAAGTCCATCTTTTACAGACTTTGATTTATAGGATACGGAGGATAGACCACTTGTTCCAGCAAGTGCGCATGCGAAAAACGCATTCATTAAATTACCAAATTTCTTTCTATCAGAATCAACTTTCTTCAGTACATTCTTATCTAAACTGTTAGTTATATCATCTGGAACAACCAATCTACAGAAATCATGTTTTAACCCAAAATTCTGTACATCAACATATCCACGATAATATCTTGATTCTTGACTATAACCTTTTTCTTCTTCATCTACACCTATATCTCCACGTCTCATAGCGAATGGAGCAAAGAAATTATTCTTATCGCCTGATGCATCTAATGCTGAAATGAGTGCAAATCCTTCATTCATAAGAGTAGGGTGTAGCACTTCAATTGTTATAATTGTTATTAATAAAAATAACGCTATCCAGATTGTCCCGGGTAGTTCCATCTAATGATTTTGTATGCTTTTCTTATAAGAATTTGCTTCGCAGATGTAGTAGAATGGAAGGTGGAAAACTTATTGGACAAGGTTCCTATGGTTGTGTATTTGATCCACCATTATTATGTAAAAAAAAACAATTAGATGTAGGTCATGTTGGAAAATTGACGACAAAGAATGATGTAGAGCGAGAAGAAAAAGCGTATAAAATTCTTAGTGGTATTAAGAATTTTGAATATTATTTTTTATTACCAAATGCTTATTGTAGTCCAAAAATATTTGACAATCAAGAAGAAAAAGATATTGATAAGTGTAACTTTCTACACCGTGTAGAGCCGGATACATTAAAACAAATGTCTATGCCATTTGGAGGAAAAGATTTATTCAAATACAATTTAAAATCAAAAGATACTATTTCTTTTTTTACACTTATGAGACATCTTCTTGAAGCCGGTTCATTAATGGTATTACATGGTTTTATTCATTATGACATTCATGGTGGTAATATTTTGATCGATAAGAAGAATCTAGCACGTATTATTGATTACGGTCAGGCATTTAGCAAAAATGATATATCTTTAGAAAGTATTAATGAACGCTGGAAAGTTCTAACACCAGAATATTCAGCCGAACCACCAGAAGTTACATTTTTAACTGCGATTGATGACAATAATAACTATACATTTGAAGAAGCATTAATAGAATTAATGCCACAAAAGAAAGTATTACATAGGATTGAAAAATTACTAGGTGTTTCACTAAGAACACAATTAAAAGATCTTGCTACATTTTTTAGAACTTCACAAGCGTATAGAGAAAAAGATTTAATTAAAATTTGGAAACTCTATTATCCTGGATTTGACAGTTGGGCGATTGGAGTTCTCTTACTTGATACATTAAATACTTTAATATTTTCATATGAATTTATTGAAAGTTCTGAATGGAAAATTAAGAAAAGTATTGTAACTGATATATTGAAAAAAATGTTAAGTACAAATCCTAAAGAACGTATTGATTGCGTCGAAGCATTAAGCATGCTTGACCCAGTCAATGAAATATATATGGAATACGGGGTGGATTGGGTAGAAGCTCGTCAGAAACAACGTAGGGTTAAACGCTCTTCCTAGTTCCCCCAACTTTTGCTCTTACTGGTGTTATTCTAGGAACACATATGTAAGAGCAGAATAAATCATAATTCAAATATCCATCCGCATTTTTCTTATAGTTATAATCGGCAAGTGCCGGGTCATATATACGTTTACCAGAAGCATCACGATTTGTTACATTTCTTGCTCCAGGCTTGTGACTCCAGAGTCCATTTGAATCCTGGCGCAAATAATGATAGTCTTCATCTTCGTCAATTATAAGTGCAATTTTTGATGTTCCTGCTGGACATCTTTCTGTAAAATGCGCCATTCTAATATTCGGGTTATCGCCAAAGTTACGCATCATCAAATTAGGACATGTTTTTGGGTTTGAAGATTTAAATTTCTCATGTCCTGATGCGCTTCCGGGTTGGTGAAAAGGGATATTACAATCTTTATCTTTACATTTTGCCATTTGTTTTGGGTCATTTATATTAAATGAATACGCAAAACAATTATGTGTTTCTTTTATCTTGAAATTCTTATTCCAAAATGCCGGATCATAATCGGGCTCATAACCACTTAACTGACTAACTCTAGAGCAAACATTTTTATGTTCTGGACAAAAATACGCATTATTTACAACTTTATTCTTACAAGAAGATGTGCATTGGCATTGATATTTATTACCTGTCTTTTGAACTTCAAAAGACTTTTTATGTATAGTCTTTCTTGTATGTTCAGGATATTTAGAGTTTTTTAATTTTGTATTATGTGAATTTTTTCGAGTATGGCTAACCATATTACCTAATATATAATATTAAAAAATTGAAAACTTAAATATAGTATATTTAGTATCAAAAATGTATTCAGTATGGTCAACTGTATATCTTGGACAAGATGTTGAAGATTATAATTGTTATGTAAATGAAAACACATGGAAGACGATTACAAATGAGATTCCAACAAATCGTATGTTTGCTCGTGTAATTAAGGGTGATAGATTTTGGGTTTGCGCACTTGGTTCACCTATCCGTACTGGGCTTAATACTCTAGATTCTATATTTATTCCTCAGTGGATGCTACAACAGATTGATTGTAATGGCGATGGTGAAGAATTAGAAGTTGAGTGGCTTCCTGCTGAAGTATTTGATGAATCTACTAAAATTGTACTTCAACCACATGACAATGAATTCCATTGTGCAGAAATTCAAGATATTCTTTCGTATGAATTAACTAAGTTAGCAGTTCTTCAGAAAGATACAACTATCAAACTAAAGATTCAAGAACTTGATGTACAATTTATTGTAAAAAGTATTGAACCTGCCAGCGTAGTTATGTGTCAAGGTGATGAAGTTACTCTTGAGTTTGAAGAATCTATTGATGAACTAACTAGAGTATCAACACCATATCCATTTGAAAGTATTCCAGAGCTTATTACTCCTGTACTACCATCTGCGCCTTTTCCAGAGCCAGAGCCAGAGACACAGCCACAACTCCCGAGATTTAATCCATGGCGTAATAAAGATTTTAAGCCAAATGTCTCTTAGATAACGTAATAAAGGTTTTAAACCTAATCTAATTTAGATGGAAGAAAATGCCAAAATATTATGTGATTTATTCAAATCTGATAAACCATTTTTAATTGGACGAAATGGAACAATTGAACTTGAAGTTATAATTCGTTATTATTTTCAAAAAGAAATACATGACGACTATAAAAGAAAGTTAGAATTACATGCTGGTATATTTCCTCAAAGTGAAGTTAATAATTATTGTTTTGAATATTTAAAAGCATTAATGAATACCGATGTAATGGCAGAAGGATGGTATGAACCTTTAAAACTAACAGAAAAAACTATTCTTGATACTATAAATATAAATAGAAAGAAAATATTTTTGCGTAATTTAGAACCATATTATGTAAATCCTACTTTACGATGGACCCAGTACTTGAAAGAAAAACGTGTAGCAATCATAAATTCATTCGCTAAAACATGTGAGGAACAAACATATATGCCAAATGCAATATGGGGCGATGATTGTGAATCATTACTGCCTAAATCAACAACATGGATTCCTATTCAAACATATTATTCTCCAGCTCTTGCTTCAAGTAATATGGAAGCTCAATGGCCTGCTTGTATTAATAGTTCGAAAGATGCAATAGATTATATTATAAGTAGAGTATTATTAGAAAAAGCAGAAGTAGCAATTATTGGGTGTGGAGGTATGGGCATGATTATTGGATCTAGATTAAAAAATCATGGATTACAATGTATTGTTATGGGGGGCGCAACGCAATTATTATTTGGCATTCGAGGAAAGCGTTGGGAAAATCATGAAGTAATTAGTAAGTTTTTTAATGATGCGTGGGTATATCCACCAGATACTTATAAACCTGGTGGTTATAAGATTATAGAAGGTGGTTGTTATTGGTAAGCAGAGCGGAACCTTTAAGGTAGTGTAGAGAAGCATACCAATATAAAGATACAGTACTTAATTATAAATAAAATGAATCAAGCATTCAAACTTCAATACGCAAGTAATTTCTTTCTGAATTTACAAAAAACAAAGCATTTTGACAGTATGCTAAAAGCAAAATGTAATCATCTTGCGTTACTTGGAAATATTGGTTCTCTTGATAGTGAAAAATCTATTCAAGTTTATAAAGATTTTTTAACATATACTTCTTATAATTGGGATAAAATTTATTTAGTTCCTGGTTCTTATGAATATTGCTCTATAAAGCCTAAGAATTTTATGGAGTCTTTAGAGAAATTATATGAAGTAAAAGAATCTTACAATAATATTACAATTCTAAATAATTCTCACGTAGTAATTCCAAATACTGATATACAACTTATTGGTTCAACACTATGGGCGCGAAAGCCATATTTAAAACATCAATGTATGTTTGAGTATTCTTATATTTGGACTGAAAGACATAGTGGATTGGTGAATATAATGGGAGAAGATATTGTTAATTGGCATCTTGAAGATGTTGAATATATTAAAAATACACTAAAATCTAAATATCGCTCAATTGTTTTAACGCACCATTTACCTCATAATGTATTACATAATGATATTGAAAGAATGCGGATGGATTCTTCCAATTTAGAAAAGATGCTTTGTAAGCCTGTTGAAATTTGGCTAGGAGGAGCGGGTAATACTTCTATAACAGGTGTTCTAGGATACTCAAGTGATGTGTTTTGTGGAACCAATCCTTATACAACGTTCGGTAGTGCTATAAATGCTTACAGTGCTTCTTATAATCCTAAAGCATATGCGAGTTTGAGAACAAATTTTGTAGAATTGGTATAATAGATGCGCATACAGTATGCGAGCGATTTACATTTAGAATTATGGACGAAAGTTACATTTGATGAAACGCTAGAGCCAGTTGCTCCTTATCTAGTGCTTTGTGGTGATGTAGCAAAATTAAATGCACCAAATCTACGACAATTTCTTGAATATTGTTCTGAGCGATGGAAACTAATATTTTGGATTCCTGGCAATGAAGAGATTTGGTCGTATAGTAATTTAGAAGATTATAGTCTTCAAAAAATGAGAGAAATTAGCAGCCCTTATAGAAATATTAAAATACTTTATAAAGATACTTTTTTGTTAGAAGAAAATGATGAAAAACTTTTATTAGTCGGATTATCCTTATGGCATAAACCAAGAAATGACGTCATGCTTCATTATCATAATAATATTTTTATAAAACCGATTCCTACAATATGCACTCCTCAGATATTTAGAAAAGCACATGAAGAAAATGTAAAATTTTTAGATTATATAGTAACAAATGCTAAGTTACCATTACTAATATGCTCTTATTATCCGCCTTTCACATGGTTGTATGAAGAAGACTGGATACAAGAGCCAAAATCTGCACTAATTGATAGAGAGTTAGAAAAACTAATTACATATCCTATTATTACATGGATAATAGGTCATAATCATCTTCCTGTAGAATATAATAGACGTTATTATACACCAATCGGTTATCAAGGCTCTGTATTATTTGTAAGTAATCCACGAGGAAAGCCAAAAGGTGAAAGCTACTACAGACGTGAAGCAGTTGTTCGATTAGCGCCAAATATGTTAGAAGGGTTTGAGCCACAAGAAAAAGAAGAAGTTCCTATCTGGGTGACGAAGAATCATTTAACAACTTAGGAATAATATCTCGCTCATAACTATCTTGAAATCCTTGAATCGCTTTTTCAAAATTAGTGAAAGGACGAAAAGCAATTGGACGTTGTCTTTTGATAAAAGATATGGCATTATCTTTTTTCATACTATAATTTGCAATAAGATACATAGCAACAACTGCAGCAGAGCGTTGCATGCCAGCATAACAATGAACTAATACGCTACCCTGCTTAAGTTCTTTTGTCAATTTATATACAATTTCATAAGACCATAATTCCATATTACGAATCTCTTCACGTTCTAAATTATCATCGACTGGAACTCTGTATTTTCTCTTGGGAAAAGAGTTAAATGGTAAATCTTTTGTACAGTTGAACACGCAATTTATATTATTTTCTCTTAAAAACTTTTCATCCATTGACGCCGCTTTATTTCCTAACCAAAGCCCGGGCAGAATTAAATCTGCATTGTTCATTGAAACCATTTAACTATAATAGTATAAAAAAATTGATTATAAATATTCACAAAAATAATTAACAAAAATGCTTTTCACAAGACACTTCTATAGGACGGATGAAGTAAAAGCAGCTCTTCAAATGTGTATATCTAAAAGACGAAGTGAAGAAGCACTATTCTGGTCCCTTGAGTTACTTGAAAGTGAAGAGTTTAAAACTCTGAAAGATGCACTATTCAATACATGGTTTCATTGTATTGGACTAGCAAATATAAACATTCTTACAAATATTTTAGAACTAGTTGAAGACGATAATACAGTATTTACTTTAGTATATTCTCTTTGTTATACAAAACGTGATTGTACGTTGCCTGTGATGTTTCTTTATGGTCTAACAAATACTACATATAAAAACAGAAATATCGTATTTAATTTGCCAAAAGACCTTCAACAAGATGACTCACATATGGATGCATATATTCGAGCATGTGCGCTTGGTAAATATCTTGACGCATGGATGTTAAGTATTGTATTATGGAAAAAAAATATTCATGAATTTAATAAAAGACTTTTACATCATAAATATAAGAATCATATAATTTACACTCTATATAATCAGTTAGAAGAAGCAAATTATATAAATAAATGGTACCTTAGGTGTAGCATCGTTGGAATTCTATGTTTTGCCGAAAAGCACTATACAGAACCTACTAATTATTTAAAGTCTTATACGCCGTTTCTTGAAGAAATTCAAGTATGGAAAAGTCTTATTACAAAACGTAAACGACGTATTTACACAATTCCAAAAGATTGTTTATATGGAAGAACATATCGTGGAACAATGACATATTGTCAGAACAACGATGAAGAATTACATGAGCCTCCCTATATACTACAAAATCAATCAATATATCATTCTATAATCGAAAAATACGGGTCGTATAAAAGGTTTTACGATGAAGACGATTATGATATGTTTATGGATTGGTATTTCCCTGATGATATCCCGGATGAATGGTCTCTTGAAGATAGACAGAAAAGTCATGGCATCGGCGTGAATCAAAAAGGAGATACTCCCAGTCTGCTTAGGTATTTTAATCGTTGGGTCGATTTGAAAACACAGTGTAAGATTTGGAATAAAGAGATTATTGTAAATAAATGTTTGCAAGGCATCCATGATTATTTTAATACATATTATATTGAAGATGAACTATTTGAAAAATATGAAGCTAAAAATGACGAAATTAAAATTGTAAAAAATATGTGGAATTTAGACAGTCTGAAATTAGTTTTATCTGCGTTAGAGTAGATGAACGTACTCAACAAACCCCTAAATGTTATTGTTCCTATGATTCTTTTTATTCTTTTTACACCAGGACTTTTATTTACAGTTCCTGATAATGCCGATAAGCCTACTGCTGCTATTGTACATGCTCTTATTTTTGGCGCAGTATATTTATTTCTAAGAACAGTATTTGCTAGTTACTACTAGTTTCATTAAGAAAAGCAATAATAGTTTGCGTTGAAGGATTGTAAAATCCAATCATATTGAACTCGCTATTATATACCTTGTTGTTCTTATCCCGATAATATTTTATATTATCAAGGCAAAGAACATATAATACTTCATTCATTTGTACATGCTCCTTTAAAATGTGATTTGTCAAATGTTTTACACAGAAGTGTTTTTTATAGACAATCGGCTCTTCACACGGAATATATATTGTATTATGTTTTTCATATGCTTTACATCGATAATCATGAATATCATCTGCTTCTGCTTCATCAAGAATAAATACAGACATTTTATCCTTTTTTATTTCTTGTAAAAGAAGTTTCTCGTTTACATCTAAGGTTTTAGCAATATCGATTGCAAGCCTACGAATCTGTGCTTCCAATACGTCTTCAATTGCTTCATAAATTAATCTTGGAAGAGCAATACTTTGTTTATCCATTTGTTGTATTTTTTATGGTGTGTATATTAAATCAATTTTTTATAAAATAAAAAATAAGTAATGGCTGATCCTAAAGAATGGGGTCCAACACTTTGGAAAATTATACATATAGTATCCGAACAATTGGGTAAAAATACAAATATAATTATGCAAAAAGATGAGATGACATATTATAAAGCATTCCAGAGAAAAGTGTATTATATATTACCATGTAAAATATGTAGAATACATTATAAAGAATATATGAAAAATATAAAAGATATTGAATATGCTGATTTTAAAAAACATAGTAAAATATTTTATTTAAATTTACATAACGAATTAAATATAAGAAATTCTAGTAATCAATTTACATTTGAAGAGTTAGACACATACAAACAATATACAAAAGATGATTTAAATAAAATTCTTACAGAATTTACCACATTATATCGTAAATATACAAATTTAAAATATATTACGTATGATGAATTTAAAGATTTTAATAGAATATTAATTCTTTTAAGAAGATTTATTAATTTTTAGCCTTTACATGCTAATGGTGCGCTGTTCTCGGCTGAATCCGGCACAAAAGATGATGATATACCAAGAATATCAGCAGTTCTTGCGCCACATGCTTCTGCTAATTTATATATACCAACACCTAACCCACCAAATGCAACTGTTGTAAACACTATTCCTAATGAAGAATCACAGCCTGTTATATTATATCTCGCAAAAATTATAATTATGTATAATATGATAATTGTTGCCATAATCATTGCGCTGCGGTATCTACGATTTTCATATTGTGTTGTTGAATCGTTTGGTTCTTTTTCTGTTATATAGACATAATACGCATTTGTAAATAAGAAGGCAAAAAAGAAAGCAACATGGGCAAGATACGCACTTGGGACTCTTGATACAGGCAAATTGCTGCCAGGGAGTATTGCGCAATTATCTTTTCCAAGAAGTGGTCCATTATTTACAAAAAGACTTTTAAAAAGATTAATTATGAGAATACCTAAATTCCATAATCCTGTAAAAGGTAATTTACATAATGTTAAAAATTTCATAAGATAAGGTCCTTTAAAAAAATCTGGATAGTATACATTTACTAGTAGACCAAAAAGTATCAGTATCAATGGAATAGAAATTATACCAAAACCTACAAAAAACCCAGTTGCATTGTCATCCATTTTTTCCTTAATAAGCCGGTAGATTATAAATTAGGCTTTTTTTAATTCTTTTTGTACAGCACTATCAATTCCGTAATACATTCCATAGCCAATTCCTCCAAGTAAAGTAAGAGCAGCTAGGATCGCAACAATATTAATTGTATATTCACTCATAAAAATAATATTACCTAATATTATTGCAATAGGTACAAAACCTAATTGACCTAACAATAATATAGCATATCCACGATTCGCTAGTGTCAATGTCATAATAATTTCATATAATACTATTACAAATGGAAGGCTTGTAAAAAAATACAATATATTTTTTCTTAAATTATCTATAATATTCATCTATTTAGAACATATATAAATTGGTTTTCCATCAACTGTTTTACTTCTTAGTAAAGGAATACCAAGAAAATTAACACTATCTTTACCAAAAAGTTGTACATTAATACTTACAATAACAATTGCGGTTATACCGCCGAAAAAAAGAGCAGAAGTAGAAGAGCTCATTGATTCACAACCATAAAATAATACATACATTAAATAAATAAATACTATTGCCATTAAACTTGAGATAGATATATAATATTGTTTGATAACCGATGTATCTAGAACTTCAAGTTCGTCTTTAAGATTATACAAAGAAGTGGCTAAATATGAACAAGCAAAACTCACAATAAACATAGCATAAGAAGGCGCATTTGCCGAAGGACTTACAAATAGTTGTTCAAATGTATATTTGAATAATTTAGGCTTACATACATCTTTATCAAGAGAACCTCCATATATAAATTTACTTGTTTTTTGAAGCCCATATAACACAAATAAACTAAAAATCATCGATATGAAAAACATAGTATGCGGTACCGATACAGTTATCAATCCCATTAAAAATGAACCAAATAATATACTATCTGGTAATAAATTTAAACCTTCTAACACATAGTCAGACATCTTCCTATAATGCTTTAAGGAATGGTTTTATAGTAAAATAGGAAATATGGGTATTCCATCGTATTATAGATTTCTTTATCAAAGAAATAAAAAGATTATTAAAAATGATTATATCAAAAAGAATTCTACACTATTATGTTTAGATTTCAATTGTATTGTTTATTACTGTCTAAGTAAAATGGTTCCATATGTGGATGATATATCATATGAAGCAGACCTTATAAAAGAAGTGTGTAAATATGTTGAGCTTATTTGGCGAGCAGCTGAAAAACCTGATGAAGTATTTATTGCCGTAGATGGAGTTGTTCCTATGGCAAAAATGAAACAACAACGTCTGCGCCGTTTCAAAAGTATATTTATGGAACCTTATGAACTAGAATATGGCGCTAAGGTTCCAGAACAAAAGTCTTGGGATAAAAATTCTATTACACCAGGAACATTCTTTATGAAGAAGTTAGATAACGCATTGAACGAGTTGTGTAAATCGCATAATGGATGGACTTGTAGTGGTTATGCAAATCCTGGTGAAGGAGAACATAAAGTTATGAAATTTATTCGTGACTATAAAACAACAGATAATACTATTCTTGTATATGGTCTTGATGCTGATTTAATTCTTCTAAGTATGAAAAATTCTTTCAAACAAAATGTATTTTTAATGCGAGAGGAAATGGAATTTAATTCTGTAGTAAAAGATATTTATGAAAAAGAACAATTTTTATATTTATGTATCGATAGTTTAAAAAAAGAATTATTTATTAAACCTGAAGAAAAATACGTTGAAGATTATATTATGATGATGAGTTTGTTAGGGAATGATTTTGTCCCACATTCTATATCACTAACAATTAAAGATGGCGGATATGTTGTTTTATTTAATTTATTAAAAGAATTTCACAAGAAAAATAAATTTTTAGTAGATTCTGAAAAAATTCAGTGGTCTATTCTAAAAGAATTTATTGGTACTTTTATGCAAAATGAAGAATCAATGATCGAACATATGTGTAAAAAGAAGAAACATTTTCACACTTTTAATGGTAAATCCGATTATGAACTCAAAATGGCACCAGCCTACGCACTACCAGCAAAATGGAATGTGGAATCTAGTATTTATAATGGGAGGCTTCTAGGAGGTTGGGAAGAAATATATTACACTAAATTTCTACACAATGATAAAGATAGAATTATTAAAGAATATTTAAAAGGGCTACAATGGATTCTTGATTATTATAATGGAAGACCTATTGAATTTGATTGGTATTATCCATTTATGTATGTGCCTTTATGGAAAGATATTTATAATTATATGAACACTAATGTTATAAATACATTTATATATACATTTGCTGAGCCGATTGAACCAGAGCAACAGTTAGCAATTGTATTACCGCCGCATAGTTACAATCTAATTCAAAATCCTAAATACAAGAAGTTTCTTGAAAGATTTCCTCAATTTTATCCAACAAAATTCAAAGTTCATAGTCTTGGAAAGAAATGGATATATGAATGCGAATCAGATATTCCTATATTTTCATCACGGTTTTTACGAAAGAATCTTTGATTCTAGAGTAATAGATGGGGAATAATCAATCGGCCCAAATAGATCCTTCACATGTTAAAATTTTTAATCATCTGCGAACAATTCAAAACCCTACGACAAAAGTTCAAATGATTCAAACAATTCTAGCCGGCCAAGAATATGTAGTTTCTGCTAAGAAGGCTGGTATATATGCCGATTTACTTGCTTATGTCGCTCAGCAGCATAGTTTGCCACCTGTTATTCAGCCACCTGTAAATAACCAGCAGATGCAGCAACTAGTACAACATACAACAAAGCCAAGAAATCATATTGAACGTGTATCAAAAGTGAACTCTGAAGAAAAAGCAATCGGCTATTTCCAAGCATGCTTAGAAGTATTGGAATTAGAAGAAGAAGTAGCTCTTACTGAAGAGATTCTGAAACGAACATACAAAAAAGCAATTTTAAAACATCATCCTGACAAAGGTGGTAGTGAGAAAGAATTTGAAAAGATTACTCGTGCTTATGCTTATTTAGGAGAGATTCTACGAAGAATTCATGGAGGCAGAAATACAACAGCCAATGTTGATGCCCCCAATGTATTAAAAGATTCACGAGCAAAAGAATATGAACAAGTGAAACAAGTTGAGCCTGTAAAACTAAACCCAAAGAAACTTGATGTAAATGCTTTTAACAAGATGTTTGAACAAACACGCATACCTGATCCCGAAGAAGATGGTTATGGTGATTGGCTAAAGTCTCCAGAAGATAATTCTGCTTCTAGTACTAAATTTAGTGGAAAATTTAATCGTGACGTTTTCAATAAGGCATTTGAAGATGACGCGAAGGGACTAGCAAAAGAACAAAACTATCTTATTAAAGAGCCTCAATCCATGCTTATGGCACCAACACTTGGTGTCGAACTGGGTCGCGATAAGCCCGATAGTTTCACTGCCGCATATAATTCTGGACTGAAATTCACAGATTTGAAACAAGCATATACGACAGAAGCCAATTTTTCTAAACAAGTTGCAAATGTGAGAGTTGATTCGCGCAACTACGAGCAATATAAGAATGACTACGGAAACAAACCAAGACCAATGTCACACGCTGAAATGGAAGAGATTCAACGTGGTGAAGCGATTATGCAAGAACGAGAAAAACAACGACAAATTCGTGCTGCGCAAGAAGATATTGGGGCTTCTCGTTATTTTGAACGTATGAAGCAATTGGTTATTACTGATAGATCTAAAAACTAATCTAAAAGCTAACAGCTATAAAAAATAAGAATGGTTCTTTTTATTGATTCATTTTTATTTAATGGAGAAGATATTCTTAAACTTCGTCTAGAATTTTTATATAAGTATGTAGACTATTTCTATATTGTAGAAAGTAACTATACATTTTCTGGAAATAAGAAAGAATTTTATTATATCGATAGATGCAGTGATTGGTTTGCTCCTTATTTAGATAAAATACGATTCATTAAGATTGATAAAAAACTAAATACTTATCCAGATTACTTTTTTCCTGATAATGTGAAAAAATGCTTTGCTGAAGAGAAATTACAAAGAAATTATATTCGAGAGATTCTATTAAAAAACTTTGAATCCCAAGATTTTATTCTCGCATTATGCGATGTTGATGAAATATTTGATTACAGGTCGCTAGAGTCAAAAGATGAACTATTTAAGATTCTTCAAACAAAACATATTCTTCTAAAGATGAAAATGTATTATTATAAATTAAATTATTTTATACATGATAACTGGGAAATGGCATTTTTAATGAGTTCAACAATGCTAAAGCAAGAACAATACAAAGATTTAGATTACATTCGTGTTTATAAATTAGGTAGTGATACCATACGGCGAGTTTCTGGCTGGCATTTTACATATTTCATGAGTCCTGAAGATATTCAAAGAAAGTTACAGAGTTTCTCTCACTCAGATGTAAATAGATACCCCTTTTGTGATGTTGATTATCTTAGACATGTAGTATCAAATGGAATAGATTATCAGCAAAGAGATGAATTTAAATTTCAGAATCTAGACTTTGATAATCCGATTCATGGTTATCCAGAATTATTTCGTAAATACTATCAGTAGATGGCAAGTCCAGTGTTAATAGTTACAGGAGTTCTAGGATTAACTGCTGTTGGCACAGGTGTATATTATTCAGTAAAGCTTATTGAAGAAGATAGATATAAGAAACGTGGTTTACTTAATAAAGGAATGGATAATAAAACATTATGGCTATATTACGACCAAAGTGATGTAAATAGCAGATTCTGGGCTGATTTTGGTAGCCGTTCTTCCCGTGTATTAAGTACTCCATATTTAAATTTATGTTACCAAAGCATTGCTATGAAAAACGGACAAACATACAATATAAAAGTATTGGCCGGTCTAAGTGATGTCGCAGTACTTCTAGGAGGCTGGAATAATTTACCAAAACCTTTACAAAATCCTATTGCGCATGTTGGTGAAGCAGAATTAAATTATATTCGTGCTACAATTCTAAACCGTTTCGGTGGACTTTGGGTGAATCCATCCACTATATTTTTAAAGCCTCTGCCAGATTACAGTGAATCAAAAAATGTTATATTTTTCGGAACAGATAAAGATGAAACATATAGTGGTTCAAATGGTACTCCCGTACCTGGCGTTGATATTATGTACAGCCCTAACGCACATAATCCAGTATTTGAACATCTAGAAAAGGTTGCTTTAGCACGTATTGAAAGACAAGAAGGAGGGAGACAATTTAGAGGGGATATTAAATGGGATTTACGAGAAGTAATGGCTAAATATAAAGATATTGAATATTTACCAGAATGCGAATTTGCTCGTAAAGAAAATGGGCGTAGAATACAATTAGAAGATTTACTTGGGACTAGTATAATACCAGTAAATCCTAAAGCGTGTTTTATTCCATTGCCTAATAAGGAACTAGAAGAACGTAGAAACTTTGAATGGTTTCTACGTATGTCTGAAGAGCAGATTCTTAATAGCGAATTATATATTTCAAAATTATTCAAGGCTTAGATTATTCAAATTCCATAGTATAAGTTCCATTCAATGATATTGGTACATTCTTTTGATATATTTGATATGTTGTACTTTTTACATTATGAAGAACTTTTTCTTGGACTAATAGGTCATATCCTATAGAACGTAATAAATGACGCAAAATAGTAATCTGTTTTCCTTCATTTAAATCATATAGAAACCTTCTTGCTTTGCATGGTAAATAATATGGTTCAATTAAGAATACAATATCCTCAAATTTTTCTTTAGAAATATCATATTTTGTAAATTCTTTTCTATCATGAAGTCCTATAAAATTTAATTGTTGAAACACTTCTTCAATTACTTTTTTTTCTATAGGAACTCTAAACATCCTATATTTTATTCATAGAAGTTTGCTTTCTTATTTTCGCAGAATAATAGTTTATTTTATCATTAATCTTAGTTTATCAAATGAATGTGTCTTTCCTTGGGCAAATTGAATCCAGCCTTTCATAATCATTCTATATAATTTTTGACTTGTTTTAGGTTTTAAAATACCAATTTGTTTTATATTAATATTTAGTTCATATAAAAAATCTTCATAACTGATACCCGTAGACCATATTTTGAAAAATAATTTAACTAATAAAATATTATCTTTTTTAATAAATGCATTAATAATATCTAGAGTAGTACTATAACTAGGAGAACCGAATAAAACATTAATATCCTGTAATGTAATTTTTTCTTTAGAAGAATAATAACAACAAATAATTTTTAACATTGATTCTACTTGTGAAGGGCTTTGAGCAAGTGAAAGTAAATATGTCAAAGCAATCGGTTCAATATTATATTGTATATTATTTATTTTATAATAATGATTTATGTAATCAACTGTTGAAATTGTTTCAATTTCCAAATGTAAACACCGAGATTTAAGTGGCGCAATTAAATCAGATGGATAGCGACTACAGAAAAAAAAGCGTGTGGTATGGGCGTGCGTTTCCATTGGTCTTCTTAATGCTTGCTGGCTAATAATCGGTAAGCTATCAGCATCATCAATTAGAATCCAACGATATATACCTGGCTTTGCAGATGAATGATGGACGAATTCTGCGACATTTTTGCGAATACAAATAATTCCACGATCTTTTTCCGAAGAAAGATTTAAAATCCATTCAGTTGTATTTGTAATTTTATTAATTTTAAAATATGTACTAATAAATTCGTTTAGAATTGTTGTTTTACCAGAACCATATGGCGATGTTATAAAAATATGTGGCATATTATCATCAGTTAATATTTTATTAAATATATCTTCGATAGCTTCTTGGCCAATTAATTTTGTTTTAAAAATTTTTTCCATCTTCATATAGTAGTTTTTATTGCTTAAACCTTTTTCATTATCATTCTAAAGATTATGAGCGCACATGATGATCTATATTCCATTTTAGGAGTTTCTAGAAACGCTGATGATGGAGAAATTCGTAAATCATACAGAAAGCTATGTTTAACCGCTCATCCTGATAAAGGCGGGTCAGCAGAAGATTTCCAGAAGATTCAACGAGCATATGAAATTCTGAGTGACGGCCAAAAGCGTCAGATGTATGACCAAACTGGCAGTACTGATGAACAACAAATACCAGCTGGAGTAAATGTTGATTTAGGAAGCATGTTTGCAAATATGTTCGGTGGCGCATTTAGTCCATTCGACCAAATGCCTGGAATGCCAAATCGTGCAAAGAGAAATAAACCTCATCCTAAAATTCATGAAATACCCGTTAGCCTTCGTGATTTTTATCATGGTAAACAGCTAAAAATACAGTTTGATCGTCAGAAGTTTTGTACTGGATGTAAAGGAGAAGGATTCAGTAATTTTAGTAATTGTGATCGTTGCCATGGTCGTGGAATAATTGAACAGATGATGATGGTTGGTCCTGGTATGATGGCAACAAGCCGTGGCCCATGCGATCATTGTGGTGGAAAAGGTAAGAAAGGTACTACAAGATGTTCAACTTGTAGTGGTAAAAAAACATTCACACAAGAAAAGGTTCTAGATATTAATATTGATGCTGGAATGAAAAAGGGTGATTCTCGTCTCTTCCATAATGAATGTAGCGATGATATAAATTATCAAGAGCCGGGAGACGTCCATATCTTTTTTCAAGAAGCAGATGAATCCATTGATGTGAGCCGTAGTGGAGATGATTTACACGGTATGTGTAATATATCTTTTAAGGAAAGTATTCTAGGAACTTCTTATACTATTAAAAATCATCCGAAGTATCCAAATGGATTTGAAGTTAAGATTCCAATTGGTACTATGAACGGAGAAACCGTAATAATATCAAATGAAGGTATGCCAAAACGTTATTCCAAACAATTTGGCAACTTTGTATTGAAAGTTGATGTGATTATTAGTGAAGATGAAAAGAAAATTCTAGAAACTCACCAAGAAGAGTTTAAGAAATTATTTAACGCTGAGGGCTAAATGAGCTAGGGTCTTCAGCAAGTTTCCATTCAGGGTTCATGCCCCCGACCGCTTGTCTTCCCATATCAACAGGTAAAAGCATATCGGGAGAGCCAACATCCGCCATACCACCTCTCATATTCTTGCGACTTTTGCGACTTTTGCGACTCATTCTTCCTTTCTTAGAGCTTTTTTTGCCTTTGCTCTTTTTGCGACGACCACCACCACCTTGGTCTTTCATTCCAGCAATCTCATGAAACGATGCAAGTGTCCCTCCTGTGCGAGCAGATTCAACTAATCCAGCATCTAAAGCACCACCGAATTCCTGATTATTATTAAAATCTGCCATGCCACCATGCTGACCAGTATGCATAGAAGAATAACCCTGGCCCTGTTGTAAACTTAAGTTGGAGGCAACCTTCATAGTATCATCACCAACATTAGAACCCAGTAGTTGGCCGCCACGCATCATGCGACGAGACTTACGTGTTCCCTTACGATGCGTTCTTCTCTTCATGCCACGCTTACCTTTAGCCATTCTATAATAAAAAGATATTTTGTTTATTCATATCTCTCCTTTAAAGCCTTGGCCTGAATACGACGTTTCTGGACCTTGCCAGAAATAATATAGAGACTGTTCTCAGTTAGGATAATGAAATCTTCCTGAACCTTATAGACCTTCTGAATGAGACTCGTAAACTCCTCGTTAGACTTAATAAGCATCTTCTCCTTTGTGTCGCTATCTTCACCCATAAAGGCTTTATTTTCAGCCGTATCTACATAATAATCAAGCATGATGGGCTTATCTTGCTGGATAGCAATACGTGCCGCATGGGAAAGTGCTTGTGCCGAAGGAACAATTTCATTCTGAGTAGGAGGCTGAGTAGGCTGAGATGACATCTTTTCTAAGGTCAATCCGGAAACACATTTTTAATATTTCACGCAGCAAGTGCTTTTAGAGTTTCACGCGAATGTTCTTTCAAAATGGTATTAATAAATTCATAAGACTCGTCAAGTTGCTCTTGATTTCTTGCGCCGGTAATAATTACACTCCCAGTTTGGAAAATCGCAATTGTAATACGCTTACAATTACCAAGTTCCTTTCCATCACCTTGACCATTACATGGTCGTTCGCACCAACAAATACCATTTTTTCTTACTGATTTTTCATTATAGTAATACTTAGTATTAATACCCTGATAAATTGTTGTTTCAAGAGTACTAAATAGTTTATACTGATTTACAAGAATTCTATGTAGTTCATCTCTCCTTACAAGAGAATTCATTTTATAGTCGCTATTTAGCAACTGTACTGAAAACTTCGTAACACTCAACTCAGTAGTAGAAATCTTGTTTGGAAGATTATTTAGAATATTAATTAGCCATGCTAGAATATCTCTTGAATACTTTTCAGATGTAATACCCGTCATCTGAAAACCACCATTTGCAAATAGTTTTACATTTACCTCTTTAAAACCAGATTTATCTTCTTTATATTTACGGACAACAATTGTGGATTGATTAAAGAATGAATTTTTTGATACCTTTCGTTTTGAGAGAATATCACGAGAAGAATACCCAATTGCTTTCTCACCATATTCAATTTTTAAGAATCCTTCATCTGGATAACCAATTGGAATTGCATAAAGATGAAATTGTTCGAACAGTTTTCCAAGATTTAGAACTGTACCAAGATGTCCTGTTGTTACCAACGTTGAAATTCTTAGAGGTGTAAATTTTAGGTTTGAAGGGTCCATTTTTAATACAAATAAAAACGCTTAAGGAATTTTAATTTTTTTATATTTTTACATTAGATGTTACTCGAATTATTTGCTCTAAGAAATTATAAAACACTTGAACGTTTTACTGATACTAGTAATGGTTCCACACTTACGTCAGGATTTCTTACTCTAATTATTGTTGTGGTAGTAATATCTTTAATATATACTGGTGGTGCTGTATCATTATCTTGGAACTATAATAACTATATTGGTACTAGTTATCCTATGAAAATTTTTTATGCTATATTAGTATTTATTGCCCCATCTATATATTACCCATTCTATGCCTTAATATATAACCCTATTACAAAAATGAAAGTCCCTAATGTAAAAACAGTATAAACTAAAAGTTTTCTAAAGGTAAAATAATATATTTCTCAAACCAGTTAGATAATATTGAAATACGAGTTTCATATGAAGACATTTTCAAAAAATCAGAATCTGTATATTGAATAATATCTTTAGTAGCTTGTGTATTAATTAAATTTAGTATATGCGCCATAAAAAAAAGAAACATCGCAATTTCATGAAACATCCATTGTTTCATTATTTGTGTAAAAATATTATGTAAATCACTTTTTCTAGCATGAATAAGTGTTTTCCAAAGTTTTTTACATTCTTCTTGTTTTTCTGGATTTAGTAAAAAATAACGAATATCTCCTCTACGAAATAATATATCAATATTTGAAATTGTATTTTTTTCTGTATTAAGAAGATTCGAATAACGATTCTTAAAATCAAATGGAGATGAAGATTCAAGATGTAATACTAGAAATTTATGGACGATTGAAGGGTGAATACGTGATATTGAATTACATAAAAATATAATAATTACATTTTTAGGGTCTTCATCCAGCAAAGGTCTGAGAGCCATTTGTGCTTGGTCTGTAAGAGTTTCTGCTTCGTCAAAAATAATAATCTTTGGTTTATTCTCAATATTACTTTGAAAAAGAATATGTAATGATGAACGAATAAAAGGATACACTCTTGAACGAACTGCTTCTAATCCACGTTCATCACTTGAATTTAAAAATAGTGCTCTTGAAAATTTAGTATTAATAGAATCACTACCATATAAAGCTTCAACAAATAATTTAGCGGAGCTAGTTTTTCCAGAGCCTGGTGGCCCTGTTAATAGTATATGTTTACGCAGATTTGGTTCTTTTATCATGATTTCAAATATTGTTTTAACCCTATGGGGAAGCCCATTAAAGTTCATCTAAATAGAAAAAAAAAGAATGTTTAGACCAGTAGGAAAATGGAGAAACCATATGTTACGACAATAATTCCAAAAGGTACATTGCTATTTCGTGGTGTAAGTAGTATAGCTGACTTAACTGGAGATTTTGCTGGAATATTATCAGTAAATTCTACATATTGCTTGTACCCTAACTTTAATGTTTTCTTTTATCCATATCCATTTGTTGCAGATATTGTTAAAGAGTATAGATATATATGTATATTTGTATTACTACGTGATGTAAAATTAATAAATCTCATAAGCCCCTCCCCATATACAAGAAGTGGTAGATATGAAAAAAAAGGGGGCATTATATCATGTGATAAAATTGAATCAACGTGTATTGAACAAGGTAGACCATATGATGCGTGTATTGATTTTAAAGTAGTAGAAGATAATGATGTTGTTGGCATGTTAGCAATACCACAAGCAGATTCTAAATCTTTAAAACGTCTTATAAATAATCACAGTAATACTGGTAAATATTATAATAAATATTATAAATTATATAAAGATGCTCATGAAACAATTGGAATTCCTGAAATTATATTATATCCTAGAAAAGAAATAAGAAAAGAAGATAAAGAAGAAATAAGAGATTTTTCAACATGGATAGATAAAAATAAGGATGATGTAAATTACCTACATTTTCATATTATGGAATATGATAAAGATGAATTAGAATTTATAATGGATGATTTATTAAGTAAAAAAGGTTTTAAAAATAATCATGCCGCTATTAATAAAGTTACTGGATTTTTTCAAATTATTGAATTATCTGATGAATTTAAAAAAACAGAAGATTTAAGTAAAGAATCTAAAAGTTTTATTTATAAAACTGCTAAAAAAGAAGATTATGATACTTCTGAAAAAATACAAATATACAATATTATTCAAAAATGGGTTTCAGAGAATGACGTAGAAAAAGAATTAGAATTAAATAATTTAGATTTTGAAACTATGCCAGAATTACCAGAAAATGTAAAATATCTTAGTATAATAAATAATCGATATATAAATACTATTGATAATTTACCACCAAATTTAATATCACTTGATTGTTATAGTAATAAAGAACTAAAAAATATTATTATGCCAAATACTTTAACTGAATTAAATTGCTCTGCTACAAGTATAGACAAGTTAAATATTCCTAATAATTTAAAAATTTTATATTGTAATAATTGTAAAAATCTAGAGCATTTCTCAAAGTTCCCTAATACACTTGTGCTATTAGAGGCTACAAGAAATAACTTTACAAGGCTACCAAGACTTCCTAATACATTAGAAAGTTTAGAAATAGATAGTTGTAGTAATATAGATAAACTTCCAAATATCCCAACTAATCTTAAAGTACTAAGTATTAAAGATACTGCAATAAAACTACGTGATATCATAGATGATCTTCCAGAAGGTATAAAGTTATATATCGATAATAATAGTAACAATAATAGTGAAGTAAATCCATACAATATTTAACGCCTTTTAGATACCTTACGAGTTTTATTTTTCTTTTTCCCACCACCGTTAATCTTTTGTAATAATATAGATGATAATTTATTTAATTTATCTAGATCCTCTTTATTAAGTTTTTTATTTGTTACAGGTATTTCTGGAAGTGTAGGCATTCTATATAGTAGTTAGGGTTTTTATAAATGTTTTAAGCCCTGTAATATAATAGGACCTAAAACTTTAAGGTTGAAATTACTTAGTAAAATGGCCCCTCGTAAGAAGGTTCTTTTAGATAATGCACTGCCAGTTGAAAAGCCTGTAACAAAACGTAAATCAAAAAAACCTATTCAAGTTGTAGCAGTTGTAACACCAGAAGGGATTGAAGGTAATTTTAATCCAGAGCCTCGTAAACCTCTTATTGCTCATCTTGAAGTTCATTCTAATGAAATTATATTTCCTGACCAACAACTTCGTTATGACCCTCAGCCGCCAAATCAACCAGAGCCATATGACCCCATGGCAGATGATAACTTCGCAATGACAGAAGGTGTTATTGAAGAAGAGCGTAAGGATTCTATTCAGAAGCCTGAAGAAGTAACTCTAAAATATGATGAAACAAATGCTGATATTCCTATTGAAAGTCGTCCTCTTCAAGTATTTAGTAAATGTGAATTGATGATTGAGTTTGCTAATTCTAATACTACACAGAAACTTCCAGAATCTACCCATATCGCATGCTATTGGTGCTGCCATAGTTTTACAAATCAACCCGTTATTATTCCAGAGTCTGAGCGTGGCGGAATTTATAAAGTATATGGTAATTTTTGCAGTGCCGAATGCGGTATGTCTTATTTGCTAAAAGAATCACTTGACCCTCATATTCGTTGGGACCGTATGGCACTATTATACAGAATTTATGATGTAGATGGCAAGGGTAGAATTTATCCAGCACCTCCTCGTGAAAGCCTACAAATCTTTGGCGGACCGCTAACAATTGATAGCTATCGCGCAACTCTACAGACAAAGAAAGTCCGTGTTGATTTACATATTCCTCCTATGGTTAGTATTATTGGGTCTATTGACACTAAACCTATTGATTTCTATGACACTACAATTAAAAGTAATATGACCCTCTTACCATATGATAAGATTCAGAAAGCAGAAGAGGGTCTTCGTTTGAAGCGTTCTAAACCACTCAAGGACCGTGAAAGCACTCTTGATTCATGTATGAATTTGGAAGTAAAGAATAGAAAGTAGGTAAAAAAGTAAAAAAATTGGTTTTAAAAAATTTCCATAAAATGGTATTAAAATGGAAGTTTCTTATCGTGACATTATTCGTGAGACAAAGAATGCTATCAATGCTCGTCTTGATATGCTTGAGAGTATGATTTCAATGAATACTAATAATACTAATAATACTAATAATACAAACAATTCTCTTCATGAAACTATTATGAATCAGGCTGGAGAGATTGAAGAACTAAAATCTACTCTATATCGCGTTAGTGAGAATATTACTAATATTGTAAATAGGATTACAATTATGGAACGTAACGCAGAGCCTTCTATTGCAACTCCTTATGAGCCGATGCCAGAGCTGTGTGTTGATACTGGTGTAAAAATTGTCACTATTAAAGAAGAAGAAGAGGTTGTAGAAGAAGTTGAAGAGGAAGTTGAAGAAGAAGTTGAAGAAGAGTCAAGTCTTGAACTTGAAGAGTTTGAATACAAAGGCATGACATTATATCGAGACCCTGATAATAAGGTATATCGTATGGATGAAGAAGGTGCCCTAAGTGAGCCGCTTGGTATTTGGGATGATGCAAAGCAGAGAATCAAAAAGATTGTATAAGTAGATGAATATACATTATCCCGCATTAATAACATCGGCAATATTCTTTGGAGCAATTGTCGTTAATTTACATAATAGATTTTATGGAACTGTAATTTTTACATCATTAGTTGCAATTCCTTCAATACTTTTAATGGTATTTTTATCACAAAAAAATCTTGATATTCTTGCTTATATATTACTGCTAGCCCCTATTTGTATAGTAATTGCCGGATATGTTATTGGCATTCAACAAAACTCTCCATCTGCATTAAAACCAACAGTTATACCTCAATTACCACATGCACATACCAATGTATTACCTCCTACACCTATAACAAAAGTTCCAGACAGAATTGAGCCTAAAATGAGTTAGAATAATAATATAGAATGATAAATATTCGTTATTATTTATTCCATTACGGTATGCCAATTATATCTTTTTTAACAAATACATATAATTTTATAACAAAGAACTATACATATTATTATGATAATATTTCAAAACTCACTGATTCAAATGACTTAGTATTTTTTCATAAGAATCCTTCCGCTTATTTATCATCATTTATAGATATACATAGTCATAACTCTGGAGTTATTGTTTGGAAATTTAATAGACATACAAATACATTTTATCAAGCAATAACAAATGATAGGTCTACAAAACGACTTCCGGTTCTAAGCGCAACACTTATATGTGATAATGAAAAAATTGGCCTGGATGATTTTATAGATTCTTTAAAGATTGAATCTGTAAATTATGGTTATCCGACTTTGCAACAAGTAATGGAAGTATGGGCTTATACTAGCGGAATAGTATTGGATAGAACTAAGGCCTGGAAAATAAGTTATTTAGATACTGATGTGAATGAATATACAAAATGTATTTTTACGGATAGTTGGAATTTTACATGTTTTATTAAAAATTAAAAAGGTATTAAACCATAATTATGTATAATAAGTATGAGCCTTCAAACCGTTGGGTTGGACCAAGAATTCCCAACGGGGTTTTGGACCCTATATTATCACCCATCGAGAGAAAAACGATGGTCTATAGATTCATTCGAAAAAGTAGCGACGGTAAAAACATCTCGTGAAGTACTATCTGTTTTCAAAGAGTTGGGTGATAAAATTAAAGCTGGTATGTTCTTTTGGATGAAAGGAAGTATTCCCCCACTTTGGGAGAATTTTAATAATATTCGTGGCGGCAGTTATAGTGTACGAGGTTTAGGCGACAATGGTATTAAAGTATTTAAAATGTATACACTTGCGTGTATGTTAGATAAATCAATGATAAATACTGAAGATAAAATAAATGGTATTAGTATTTCCCCTAAACTACAAGGGTTTGGTTCAAATCAGCAAGTAGGATATTTTATTATTAAAATTTGGAATAAAGATTGTGATAAATTTCATTCTAAAATGAATTTACAGTGCTTGGAAGAAATAATTACATATGAGGATGTTATGTATACACCTCATGTTGAGAAGAAAATGTAATTTTCTTCCCAAAACTCTGTTTCATTAAAATGAAACTCATGTTGAGAAGAAAATGTAATTTTCTTCCCAAAACTCTGTTTCATTAAAATGAAACTCATGTTGAGAAGAAAATGTAATTTTCTCCATGGTAGAGAAAAAGATGTGAAACATTATTTATTCTTTACATTTTTATCACATTCTTCCGAAGTCTTATAATTTGCGCCGAAATACTTTACCCATCCATTTAGATTAGTATATTTAGGGCATCTATTACTTTTTTTTGACGATAATTTCATAGTATTACAAACTCTTTTAGGATATTCTTTTTTAACAATTTTCATATATTTTTTAGCATTATGTTTACCATTTTTTCTTGATCCAATTCCAGTGTAACATATAATTTTATTCTTGCGTGTCTTATTCATTCTATATATACAATAGAATGTCTTGCCCGTATGCAAATATATTAGGAGAACCTAATAAAGGAGTACATAGTATTCGTCTATTTGGTTTATCAGTCGTAGATATTATTCTAACAATTATTGGAGCATATGTGATATCAAAAGCATATAAAATAGTCTTTTGGAAATCCTTATTGGGGTTCTTTGTATTAGGCGAAGTCTTACATTATATATTTGGCGCTAATACGGCATTCTTACAAATGGTAAATTTATCACCAGATTGTAGATAATGTTTGAAGGCGATTATAGATTTTATTTTGCCATGGTCGCAATTGTTGCGGGTGCTGCTTCTTATTTTACAATAACAGGTTTAGAAAAAGATAAATATAAAAAGTCTAAAAAACCATCATGGTATCCACCAGGATATGCGTTTTCTATAGCATGGGCGCTTATATATTTACTATACGTATATTCATGGACTCAAGCATCAAAGTATCCATCAATTAATACTATGTTTGCATTAAACATGATTTTAAATTTCTTATGGACTTTCTTTTTCTTTTATTTAGAAAACTGGCCACTTGCTCTCTTTACACTAATAGCTTTATGTCTTTTATTAATCTCACAAATAAGTGGATTATATAAATACAATGGCTTAGCAAGTCTGTTACTAGTACCTTATTTAGGCTGGGCAGTATTTGCTACATATTTGAATTACAAGATGATTCAATTGAATTAATTATTTACGACTTTTTCTTTTCTGTTTCTTCGATTTCTTTTGCTTTCTGGTATTTCTTTTATTTTTACGAGAACCACCTTGTGTCGACCTTCGTGCTGGTGCTGGTCTTGGTGCTGGTCTTGGTGCTGATGCTGGACTTGGTCTTGGAGATGGGCTTGGTGCTGGACTTGGTCTTGGAGATGGGCTTGGTGCTGGACTTGGTCTTGGAGATGGACTTGGTCTTGGAGATGGACTTGGTCTTGGAGATGGGCTTGGTGCTGGACTTGGTCTTGGAGATGGACTTGGTCTTGGAGATGGACTTGGTCTTGGAGATGGGCTTGGTGCTGGGCTTGGTCTTGGTGCTGGACTTGGTCTTGGTGAAGGTGAAGGGCTTGGCCCTGGCCCTGGCGAAGGAGATGGCCTTGGGCTTGGTGATGGCCTTGGTGATGGGCTTGGCTCTGGTGAAGGAGATGGGCTTGGTGCTGGGCTTGGTCTTGGTGCTGGACTTGGTCTTGGAGATAGCCTTGGTGCTGGACTTGGCGCTGGTGAGGGGGGTGGTGCTAAACAATATTCATCATTGCAATCATCGTAATAATCAAACTCCTTTAATTCCCTAAATTGCGTCATTAAATCTCTCCACGTAGGATTGCTTGCACCAGATATAGTATTAAATCCATAATTTTTCAAATCTCTAATTCGGGACATTATAACTTGAATACGGCTTGGTGCTGGGCTTGGTGATGGAGAAGGGCTTGGTGCTGGGCTTGGTGATGGAGAAGGGCTTGGTGACGGTGAAGGGCTTGGTCTTGGTGATGGGCTTGGTGCTGGGCTTGGTGACGGAGAAGGGCTTGGTCTTGGCATTAGGCTTGGAGAAGGTGATTCCACTGGAAATAGCATTTGACTTGGTGATGGTGGAAGAGATGGATTTGGTAATCCAGATATAAATTGATTATCAGCAATAGCTGGAAACATATAAATGGGATGTCGAGTAAATCCCAAATTACTAGAGCCATTTGGTGGGCGACCAAAGTCTAAATATCCATTAGTACCACCAATTGAAATACATCCATTCTGCATAGAAACAACTAGTTGGGATGTAATAGGGTTAATTGCTTGCTGTAATGCTTGAACAACTCCTTCTTCTGTATAATTACCATCGGGTGATGTAATAGGGTTAATTGCTTGCTGTAATGCTTGAACAACTCCTTCTTCTGTATAATTACCATCGGGTATAGAAGTTACGCGACCGTTAATATAAAATGTTGTTCCAGAAATATATTTTGTAGCTATTCCACTTGGTCTTGAGCTTAGTGATGGACTTGGTCTTGGTGATGGACTTGGTCTTGGTGATGGACTTGGTCTTGGTGATGGACTTGGTAATAGTATATTAGAAGGTGGTTCTGCAACTAGCTGACTATTAGCAACTAGCTGACTATTAGCAACTAGCTGACTATTAGCAACTGACCCACTATTAGCAACTAGCTGACTATTATTTATTCGAAGATTTCGCGAATTTACCATCTAACTAATTATCACTCTTATTTTTCATCGGCGCTAGCACCAGACGAATCTCGCCAAGATTTGCAACAGTATATTTAAGAATTAATGGGTAATCATTTCTTAAACATAGTTCTATACTAGGACATAAACTAGTACACTTTGTAAATACTACTAAGTGCTTCAGTTGGAAAATACCTTGTACAATTTCATTTGTAGAGTTAGCAGTCTTCTGTACTCTCATAGTCGAGTTGTTTTCGCTGATTACAGTTTCTTGCTCAGCAAAATCACCCATACATCTAAAGATTAAATCAGAGCCCATGCTGGTAATCTCGATATCTAACTTCTCTCCTAATGCATTCATGTCGCGACAATGCTTCTGTAAATCAGAAGAAGGCATGTGAATAATAGAAGTAAATGAAATAGAAGGAATCTTAATATCTTCCACGTCAGTATCGAAAAGTTTCAAAAAATAGTTTGTTACCGTAGATTTCTCAGAGTTCTCCATACGAATACCCAACTTATTAGGATTTGACTCGGGAAGATAAAGAGTTAGAGAATCATTATTTCCCATAGTTTTTATAAGCTTGAATAGATAAATCATATTTACGCCAAGAATGTATTTTTTAGGGCAGAAGAAACTCTCAAACCGGTCGGCAAAGAGTTTTAGATAAACTAATACCGTATGGGTCTCATCCACATTTACTACTTTGATTCCTTCGGGAGAAAACTCTAGATTTGCTTCCGTAACAATCTCTTTAACCGCCTCAATTAATGAACGAAACGCTCCAGACTGAACAGTTTTGATTTCAAATAAATTTCCATTTGCGTTCGCCTTTGCTACAGACATCCTCTAAAAATATGGTATTGTAAAACTTTAGGTTACTATTTATTCTTTTTACGCATCTTTTTTGTTCTAGATTTTCGTTTTTTTGTTTTGTTATTCAATAGTGTATATCCTTGATGTAGAACAAGTGGAGAAAGATATTTTCCAGCGCCTACTACACCCCCCATAACAGATGGTATGAATCCACCTTTTGTTTTACGTGTTCTTTTGCCACCTCTTAAATAAGATACAGGCTGGTGATATGAACCCATCTAAAAGTAAAATATAATAAAATTCAGATGATTCCAACACTTGTAATTGATTCCACAAATTGTCCTACACCATTATGTATAATTGGAAGCATGACTGGTGCAGATAAATCACCATATAATAATAGTGGCCATCGCCATCCTTATACGCCAATATACAATATGTTATTAGCGCAATATAAATCAAGGCCGGTACGTTTTGCAGAAATAGGTGTTGCTGGCGGAGCAAGTGTATTAATGTGGAATAAGTATTTTGAAAATGGTACCTTTTATTTCTTCGACCGTGACCAAAACTTTTTAGATCATTCTAAAAGACTAACTGGGCCAAACAATACATTTATTTTAATGGATGTTATACAAGAAGAAAGTGTTAAATCTGCGTTAGAAAGTACTGGAGGTAATTTAGATGTATTACTTGATGATTCTAGCCATAATCCAAATGACCAAAATAGAATTATTCATCAAGGATTAAAATATATTCGCTCTGGTGGTATGATTATTATTGAGGATATAGAACGTAAAGAGCCTGAATCTTCTTATGAAGAAATTCTAAAAGATATTAAAGATGAATTTTCATTTATTAGTTTCATTATAGTAGAGCATGCTAATAAATACTCTCCAGGGTGGGATAATGATAAATTACTAATTCTTGTAAAAAAGTAAAAAAATTAAAACCTAAACCCCCACCCTTAGTATTATTAGAAAAATGGCTTCTGTATATAAAAAGCATACCCATCGTGAGCATATTCTCGAGCTGCCTGATACTTATATCGGGTCTGTAGAGACTATTGAAGATATGCGATGGGTTTACAACCCTAGTTCTGAAAAGATGGCATTCAAGGTTGTAGATTTTAATCCTGGCCTTTACAAGATTTTCGATGAAGTTCTTGTAAATTCCCGTGACGCAATGGTTCGCTCAAACAATGTCAAGCATATTGATGTAACTTGCGGCTTAGTAAATGGTATATATACTATTAGCGTGAAAAACGATGGCGATGGTATTCCTATCGAGGTCCATAAAGATACTGGTGTTTATGCGCCAGAGCTTATCTTCGGCCATCTATTAACTTCTGGCAACTATAACAAAGAAGAAGAGAAGATTGTTGGTGGTAAGAATGGTTATGGGGCAAAACTAGCTAATATATTTAGTACTAAGTTTGAAGTAGAAACTCGTAGCACTACTAATGGAAAGTTGTACTCTCAGTGCTGGAAAGAAAACATGTCAAAGTGTGAGAAGCCTTGTATCAAAGTAAGCAACATTAAGGATGTAAACAAAGGCTTTGTAAAGGTGGTCTTTTCACCTGATGTAAGCCGTTTCCAAGGGGCTTTTAAAGACAATGATCTAATCGATGACATGAAGCAAATCTTTCAAACCCGTGTTCTTGAAATTGCTTCTCTTGCTGGCAAGGATGTGAAAGTGAGTTTTAATAGCTCTGAAATCAAAACAAATACGTTTGAAAAATACGTAAAACTCTTTATGCAAAACGAGAAAAATATTGCTTATGAGCGTTGCTCAGACCGATGGGAAGTTGCCGCAATTCTAGTGCGCAATTTGTTTCAAGATGATGCTATTCTTCCTGACGAGAAACAGATTAGTTTCGTCAATGGTATTAATACCAAGAAAGGCGGCAAGCATGTTGAGAATGTATTCAAGAATCTTATGGGAGAATTCTGTGAACTCGCGAAAAAGAAGAAGGTAGATATCAAGCCATCTCAACTCAAAGACAGTGTTCTTCTCTTTGTGAATTCTACAATTGTAAATCCCTCGTTTGATTCTCAAACAAAAGAGACGCTTACAACACCCGCTACTAAGTTTGGCTCTCAGTTCAAGCCATCACCAAAACTCGCAGAAGGTCTAATTAAGATTGGACTTCTAGAAGAGGCTCAAAGCATTCTCGAGTCAAAGGCTGTTAAAGATGCTAAAAAAACAGATGGAACAAAAAAGAAGACACTACGTGGAATGCCTAAACTAGTAGATGCTCTACATGCCGGCACTACAAAGAGTAATGATTGTACTCTCATTCTAACGGAAGGAGATTCAGCCGCTACTTCTGCAATCTCTGGTCTCAAGGTAGTCGGTCGTGAGTTTTGGGGTGTATTTCCATTGCGAGGTAAGCTACTCAATGTTCGTGACATTTCCCAAGAGAAGTTTTCAAAAAATGAAGAGCTGACTGCGATCAAGAAAATTCTAGGTCTGGAGCAGCGTAAAAAATACAATGATTCTAAGAGTCTTCGCTATGGTCGTATCATGGTGATGGCCGACCAAGATTTGGATGGCTCTCACATCAAGGGCCTTCTGATGAATCTATTCCATGCCGAGTGGCCTGAACTAATGAAAAGCAATTTCATCTGCTCTCTTGCTACTCCTTTGCTAAAAGCAAGTAAAAAGAATGTGATTCTATCGTTCTACACAGCGCAAGAGTTTGATAAGTGGAAGGCGCAGCAAGGCGATGGTTTCAAGAGTTGGCATCTGAAGTACTACAAAGGGTTGGGCACGTCTACTCCTGAAGAGGCTCAAGATTGGTTCCGCAATCTTCATGAAATCAAGTATTGCTACGACAAGGAAACAGATGAGAACTTCTCACTTGCGTTCAATAAGAAGCGAGCGGATGACCGCAAGAAGTGGCTCAGTAATTATGATTCTAAGCGCTGCGTAACTGTCAAAGATAGTAAAGTAGATTACAGCAGTTTCATTCACGATGAACTCATCCATTTCAGTAATGGTGACAATATTAGGTCTCTACCAAGTGTAATGGATGGATTCAAGCCATCTCAGCGAAAGATTCTCTTTGGTTGTTTGAAGCGTAATCTAAAAGCGGAAGTACGTGTTGCGCAACTTGCTGGCTATGTATCAGAGCATGCTTCATATCATCACGGCGAGGCATCTCTAAATATGGCAATTATCTCACTTGCTCAAACATTCGTTGGTGCAAACAATATCAATTTGCTTGCGCCAGTAGGCCAGTTTGGTTCTCGTCTTCTTGGTGGCAAGGACTCTGCTTCTCCTCGATACATTCACACTCATCTAGAGTCTATTGTTGAAAAGATTTATCGAAAAGAAGATGCTTGTATTCTAAAACATATTGATGACGATGGCTTTATTGTAGAGCCTGAGACGTATTATCCCGTGCTTCCTATGCTAGTTGTAAATGGCTGTATTGGCATTGGTACAGGATTCAGCACCGATGTGCCTCCTCATGACCCCACAGATGTTGTAAATCTACTAAAAGACCGCTTGTCTGGTAAGCGTGATACAATTAATAATATTGCGCTACGCCCATACTGGCTAGGATTTAAGGGCGCAGTTCAACATTCTGATAACGGTGTATGGATTACAAAGGGCATCTATACATTTGATGACGCAAAGAAGATGGTTACTATTACTGAGTTGCCAATTGGTACTTGGACTACCGACTACAAGGAGTTCCTAGAAGAAATGTGCGATGCGAATGACAAAGAGTCAAAGAAGCCTGTCTTGCGTAATTATGAAGATTTGTACAATCACGTAGATATTCGCTTTGATTTGTATCTAGACCCTGATTATTACGATGATGCGAAAGAGAATATGTTTGAGTTTGAGAAGCGTTTCAAATTGGCGAGCACTTGGCGCACAACAAATATGGTTGCCTTTACAAGCGACATGAAAATCAAGAAATATGAGTGTGTTGGTGATATGATTGAAGAATTCTATCTAGAGCGTCTTAATAAATATGAAGAGCGTCGACAGAAAGAGATTGATACATTGAGAAAGGACGCATTAGAGGCTGATGCCAAGGCCCGTTTCCTTACGGGTGTTTTGAATGATACAATTGACCTCCGACGTAAGAAGGATGATGAGATTGTAAATATTATGAAGAAGCATGCTTTACCAGCGATTAGTAATATGAGCGAGCCTGACAATGTAGATTCTTACGAGTATCTACTCCGTCTGCGTATTGACCGTGTAAAGGCGAGCGCAATTGAAGATGCTGAGAAGGCAGTGGTGAAAGCACAAGAGTTGCTAAAGCAACTAGAGAATACAACTGCAGCACAAATGTGGTTGGGAGAGATTGATGAGTTTGAGAGTGCTTGGACTAGCATGAAGAAAGAGCGTCTAGCACTGTTGAATAGTGAAGTTACGGTGAAGACTAAGAAAGCAAAAAAAGCCATTTGAATCCATAACAGAATTCAAATGGCTAACCAAGATGTTCACGAGGGGGATTGAACCCCTGACTTTCGGCATATAAGGCCGATGCTCTAACCAACTGAGCTACGCAAACTTCATGAGGATTTTAGTCCCCATATTTAAAAATAGTAATCAGGGTTTAAGTATTTTTTATACAAACGGATTTGTGGGAAGACTGCGGGTACCGGCACGGCTAATATTTTGAGGCTGCTGCATCGGCACTGGCATGTGGCTAATATCATTAATGTAATAATGATAATGGTCTACTGCGCTTAATACATGAGGTACAGACCAGTCAATCACCTTTTGATTTAAATCAACAATTTGTTCTGTAATATTTGTGTCAAGGTTACGGGCATATTGATAGTATATACCTCTCATAATAATCTTAAGTTCATCGACCGACTGATCATCAATTACGTATTTTTTGTCTCCGCTTTTCTCAAACACGCTTTTTCGGATAGCATTTTGAATACCACGGATATTTTCAGAAGAAAAGAAAGCACGGCTTAAATTATTCTGTTCCCAATTTCCTCGTAACATATCATCTATGAAATTTTTTTCAACTTCAGTCTGATGTTTAAATCCGGGAGGAGCAACTGACGATCCGGCAGAATCAAAAGAAGGGCCAAAGGTAACACGGCCATTTTGATTTTGGAATCTTGTTCCTTCGCTTGTATTTGGGAGACCACGTAAATCCTGATCTTTTGAATTGTTGAGTTCGGCAAAATTCATCCTATCACCGGTGTCTAAAAAAATATTTTACAATTTAATCAAAAATATTTTCTAAATACAAGGTATAATATGTCCTCCATCCCCGCCCGTACTCGCCAGAACGCCCCTTCCCACTTCATGAGCATCAGCTCCCTCAACGGTATCATCTATGCCTTTAACCCTACCGCCGGCGCCCCCACATTCTCTACCGCCCAGTGGGCGTGGCTGAACGCTGCTGCCTTTAACGGTGCCAACAGCCCTTACCTCTCTACCCTCGTAGGTGCTGGTACACTCCTCAAGGATATTGGCAAGAATGTAGTCTCTTCCAATCGCTACTTCCGCAAGATTCAGCTGGTTGTCCCCAACGTGGTCCCCAGCGGCGTTGGCGCTGGCTCCCGCAGCACTGGTACATCTACCTTCGGCGTTGCTGGCCAGAATCTGGGCACATTCCCCAACGCCGACTACCTCACTGGCTACATTGAGCTCGGCTACGAGGGTGGCGGTGCCCCTGCGCCCGTCGTTCAGTTCGGCACTCTATAAATCTCTGATTTATAGAGCGTTCCCTAACTTCTTTGAAGTTTCGGCACTCTATAAATCTCTAAATCTCTGATTTAGAGATGGATTAGTGTGTTAGTTATGTAAAGTTATGAGTTATGTATAATAAAATAAAGATTTATAATATAAATTTTTATGATATTAAGTAGAATGGATCTTTCCTTTATTTTTTTTATTTTTGCCGCATTTATAGTAATACCTGGAACTTTTTTTGCACTAGCACTATTTAATAAATATTTAGCTGCCGGCATTGCTACGATTGGCATGTTAGTATTATTTATTCTATTTGGAATACAATTCTTTGGCTCTACAGGTAATTTTATTCAACAAACAGTTCCAATGAGGTGGCCACCTTCTATAAATATGTGTCCCGATTATTTATCATTATATAAGGATACTACTACTAATCCTATTACATATTCTTGCGTTGATACTGTTGGTGTATCACCAAGTCAAGCATTAAGATATTTTAATCCAAATACTGCTGCTGGAGCATCTAGTCCAAGTGTGCCTATGCAATTTAGTTTACATTTAGATATGACAGATGATAATGCGCGTAGAGATGCAATTGTTAGTGATTGTAGAGAAAAAGGCTTGACATTTGAAGGTATTTGGGATGGTACAAAAACATATAATAATGTAATACCAAGACCAGCACCAGTCTAAACAATAATTTCTCTAAATACTTATGTTAGAGAAATCTGTATGTTTACATCCAAATATTGAAGATAAAATAAAACAATGGATTAAAAAAAGAGACTATTCCGCTGTTTTATTACTAGGAAATCCTGGCGTAGGAAAAACTACAATTGCACATCGTATGTTTAAAGATTCAAATTTAAAAACAATTGAATTTAATGCCAGTCATACACGTTCTGGCGCATCATTTCGTAAAACAATTTTACCATTATTAAAAGAAGGTGGTATTCTTCAAATGATGGAAAATGGTGAAAAAGGTGGAATAGGAATTTTATTGGATGAAATTGATGGATTAAGTAATGGAGAAAAGGGTGGTTTATCAGAGCTGTTATCATATTTGAAAAGTGAAGAATGTAAAAGTGGTCGTCCACTAATATTAATTAGCAATACACTAGATTCTAGAGTATTACAACAAATATCAAAACTTTGTTTAACATTTAAGGTAGGTCCTCCATCAAAAGATAGAATATTTAATTGGCTTGGGCAGAATCCTCCAGATAATTATTCTGGAGATTTACGTGTTCTTCAAAGACAATTTCAAGGTGTTGAATTGTTTAAAGAAGAATGTATTGAAATTCCTGAAGGTGTAAAACCAGTTGCTTGGTGGGCATTATGGGAAACATGGGACCCTATGTTAGATTTAGATATTGAAAATAATGAAGGAAATCTAGCAAGTTTGATTAGTTTAGAAAATATTCCAGAACGTATTAAAAGTAGTTTAGGAAATAATCATGAAGCATGGAAAATATATTCATCGTTTTTCAAAGCATATTATAAAAGTGATGAAGGAGATTTCTGGGCATTTTTTTACCAATGTTGGTCAATTCTACCATTAAGTCTTCAATTGAAACTTAAAAATATTAGTTTAAGATTGGATGAAGAAGTTCCATTAAAACCAGAATCTAAAATTCCAGAATGTGACGATTTAAATTATACTCCGGTTTTAACAAAACAAAGTGCAATGTTTAATGCGTGGAAACTTCTGTGCGAGATTTCAACAGAATATAAAGTTCCTATCCGACTAACCCCAATGTACGCGCAATTAAAAGTAAAAGAATCTGGATTGAAGCCTGATAAAGTAAAAAGATATGAAGCTATTTCGCTAGAGACAATGTATAATAATATTAACTGATTTATTGTATTTCATCTTAAGTGATTTCATCTTAAGTATTTCATCTTAAGTATTTCATCTTAAGTGATTTCATCGGGATATAAAAGTTTAATAAAATGTAATTCATTTGTTCTTCCAACACGATATGCCCGTCCTAAAATTTGTTTTTCTTCTTCATGAGTCATACTATGAAGCAAAATAACATGTGTAGCCTCAGTAATATTTAGCCCTGCTCCCATTTGAATAGTATTCATTACAAGCATATTCACACTTCCTTCTTTAAAATTCTTTAATGTAGACGCAATCATATCTTTTGAACCTTTTAATTCTTTTGCTATTAAACTACGTTCTTTACAACCATCTAGAACTTGAATAAAAGAATTATCATACCGACTAAATACTAAAAACTTTCCATTAGGATTCTTTTCAACAATTTCAAAAAATGTATCTATTTTCTTTTTTGGTTGATTTACATCTTCAACCTCCATGGCATTTGAAACTACTACATTTTCTGTTGTAAGTTTTTTAAGAGAAACTGGAGACATATTTGTTCTACATAATGGGCAAGTAGGGTTACGGGCAATACTTTGTAGTACGCATAGAGCGCAAAAGATACGGGAGCAGCATGATGTTAATACAGCATCATTTGGCTCATCGTAGCAAATTGGGCACACATCTTTTTTATAATTTTCAACTCGCTCTTTCAAGTTTGCCATTTGTTCTTTCAAATGGTCAATTTTATCTTTAAGATTTTTCAATGATTGCTCTTTAATTTGAACACTTGAATATTCTAATGATTGTTTAAATTCATATGTCTTTTCTAGCCGCTCTAACTCTTTTATTTTACTTTCATTTACTGCTTCAATTAGTGATTGATTATTTTCTGTTTTTACACCAAGTTGCTCTAGCGCAGATTTTACATCACCAGCATTTAATAATTGTCTTACAGAAGCACTAATAACATCATAAACTAATGTATGAGATAATGAAGGCTTACACATGATAATTTTTGAAAAAAGTTGTGGCAGTGATATTGATTTATTTATAAAATCTTTAGAGCAACGGATTATACTATGGCCGCGCAAAGGATGTGAGCCATTTAGAATTTCATTTAAATATTTTGATGAACGTGTATATACTGTTAAATAAAAGAGTTGCTGATTTGGTCTATTTGTTTGTTGTAAAAATGAATCCATCTCTGAAGGTATTGTATGTTTTACTTTGAAAGCATTATAAGTAGAATTATATATATATAAATGATAATGATTTGGAAAAAGTAAATGACTAAAACTTGCGGTAATTAGCCAAATAAAATTAGTAGATAAAGGGTTTCTTAAAAGTGAAGATGTAAGTTCTATAGTATCTGCTTCATCAATGTAGATACGATTCCAAAATAAATTTAATTCTTGTGACCTAGTATATAGTTCTTTAAAAAGTGTATTACTAATAAGAACTAAATCCGCAGCTTTTACTTCACTCATAAATTTATCACTCCATACATTTTTCTTTGTCTTCATCAATGCAACTTTTAAATTTGTCTTTATTGTTATTTCATCAGACCATTGACGGAATAATGTATGCGGTACAATAATTAAACATCCAACATTAGAAATATCTTTTATTATATGAGTTTCTAAACTATACATATTTTTATTACTATATGTATTAAAGTTCGGAAAATCTATTATATTTCTTTGTGCTTTTATTAAACCTATATGCCCCAATACCATAAAAGTTTTACCAACTCCGACTGAATCACCTAATACACCATATTTACAATATAATTTGCTATTTCCAATTGTCTTACCATTTAATGAACTATTTTCATATTCATTCATTCGGTCAATTATTGCATGTTGATGTCTTCGTAATCCAATTTTTAGTGAATCTATTGGTGTATATATTTTTAAATCATCGTCTTCCAACCCATTACTAAATGCTTGATGTAATATGTTTAAAGTAGTTTGGTCGCTCATGTTTTCTTAATAATAGATGTTTTGTATGTTTAGGCATTTTTATAGAAATCTCTTAACTTAGATTCCTTAATAAAATCCTTTATTTTCATACTTGTTTTTTTAATAAATTGATTATCTTGTTCTCGCATCTTTTTCTTATCAAATGTATTTTCGCTATGGCTCATTACTAACATTGTCTTATAAGGGTCAAGTTGAATCATGGGATTAGAATAATTTTCTAAATATGATTTTTCTTCAGCGTGTGTAACTGTTTCATCATATTTATGATTATCAGCATATACTCGTAGCCAAGCCATTGTTCCATTTGTTGCATGATTTGGGTGATAAGGTCCTAGTTTGTAAATAGTTTGTATATCTGTATAATACATGTAAATTTCTGAAGAGCCAGCAAGTTGTATTTTAGGTTGAGCGCGAAACCTATTTACTACATGGGCGATACGTTCTGGAGGATAATAATCATCATCATCCATCGCAATAATAATATCACCTTTCGATTCTCTATTTAACATATTTCTCTTATAACCAATATTTTGTTTTTCGTTATTGTAAATATAACGCACATTTGGAAACGGCAGATTTTTGAAGAAGTCACCAACTGGCTCTGTACCATCATCATAAATAACCCATTCCATTTTATCCTTTGGATATGTTTGTGACTTGTAACAATCTATTAAATATGGAATAAACCGTTTTCTATTGTAAGTAGGTGTCACTACACTTACAAAAGGAAATGTTGTTAATCCTTTTACTTTATCTGTCATTCTTTATAGAATTAGTTTTAATTATTTAGGCGCTAATAATTTTCTTACTGATAATCCAGTTATTGGTACTCGTTTTATACGTTGTGCTGTCGCGGATGGTCCAATTGTACCTACTTTATTACTAATATCATATGAAAATAAACCAAACTTTCCCTCAAATATAGGTGCCCAAATAGCATAAAATAATGGTTCGCCAGTTCTATAATGTTTAGATACAGCAAGTGGGATTGCTATAGGAAATAGAATAAATCCATAAAACATATAGTAAAAATAATATCCAGTTGCCTTACCAACGCCTACATAATTAGCGGCAAGAGATGAGCCTATAAGTGCCAGAATCAAAACTACTATAAAAAGTATTATATATAGTGTTTGTGAAAAGACTGTTGAAAAGAAATAACTAATTGAAGACTTTTCTTTAGGGGTGTTAACAGATACTTTATTACCAGAACCATCTTTTGCGGCACTATTTGCATTAGCAATCGCACCTGGCGTTCTTGATTTAACATAATTAACAGAACTACGTATGCTGTCACCAATACCGTTTAAGAAATTGGCAAATGAAGTTCCAATGCCAGGTATAGATAAAGCGACTCCACCTAAACCTCCACCTAAATTAGATGCCATTTGTTGCGATGCTAATATAGCCGGTGTAGTTGGATCTAGAGAATTTATAGCACCACTTACATCTAATACGTTCATACTACTTTACAGAGCAAATCTTTTTCCTCCCATTCCAGCGGTAACCTCAAAGAAATTATAGCTTTCAATGTATAAATATAAATTATATGTATATGTTGTATTCAATGGCAATGGATACACATCAATTTCTACTTGAAAATTTCTAATTCTTGATGTATTAATACTCCCTGCCGGCTGACTTGTTGGCGAATGTAGGCTAAAACTATACACCGGTATTAAATAATCAGAATCACCTGTTAGACTACGAAATGGTGTAATTCTTGTAAAGTAATCAATCGGTTTTTCTTGCTGAATTTCATTACCGTCTGCTAATACTCGTATAGCTCGAATAGTTTCAATCTGCCCTTGAGGTATTAGAAGTCCTGAAGAATTATAATTTTGTAAATACTGTGATGCGCCTGGTGTCGGTACAAATGGTGGTTTTGGATAATTAAACCAATTTGTTAAATTATTGAAATCATTTCTATATATTGTATCAGACCTTCTTGATAAAAATAATATTCTTGATACAGGGTTATGACATTCTACATCAAGAATTTGTCGATTATAAATTCCTAGAAATGGAAACATTCTTACTTCTTGATATAAATATGATAGTGACGAGGAGGCAAATACTTTTCTATCATTATCTGTAAGATATATATATGTTGTTTGTATTCTAGCATTTAGTGGCCAGTTATTAAAATTTGGGGTATTATATCCCCAATCTACCAAAAAATTCTTCATCTGTACATTTGTTGTATCGCCAGTATTTCCATAGATTGGTATATTTGTTTGAATACTATTTGTATCAGAATTTACAGCATACCCTGGTGCAACACGAAAACCAGAAGCATCAAGAATACTATATAATTCATTAATTGGATTAAGAGTAATTTGAACTTCACAATCATGATATTGTAATGCAATTAAAGGCAAACTTTGCGACGTATGTTCTGTAAACCAAAATGGAAGAGGTACATGAATATCACGTCCAAAAATAGATGGTCTATTAAACTGTGCCCCAGTAGCAGTAGTATTATTTAATACACTTGGATATCCTTGATTTATTATTCCGCCTCCATATAAACTATTAGTCGGGTCTGTTAGTTCTGGAGTATCTCCAATAAGATTTTTCCATTTTTGTAACTTATCCTTATCATAATCTAAAAGAGCACGACTCATAATATAAGTTCCATCAAATTCTTGAATCTTCTGGCCACCCACATAGAATCCAACGTTTTGAATAATTGCCGCACCTAAGTATCGAGTCCATTGAAATTCATATTGAGAATTATATGATTTTGTAGGATCTGGAGTTATAAATTTACTATATATATCGGGAATACGAAAACTAAAATACATATCTGAAACTAAATCACCAATGCGTTCAATCTTTACACGTAATCGAATCGTTTGATCGTACGAAAGCTCGGAAGGGCCTTCTAGAGCCGTTGTTACATTTTCCATAGAAAAATGGGAATAACGACGAAATGCTTTATAAAAATAGGTCATCTGTGGATTGCCGCTCAAAAGAACATTTTGTTGTCCATATGCGACAAGTGTTAACAAACCACCTCCTGTCATCTGTTTATGCTACAATAAGTTGTTTCATTTATTTAGACCAGGAAATGGAATTACTGGTTGACCCACCACTCATTTGCTAAATATGGTGGAAGTTCAACGTTTGCCGCAGCTTTTGTAGTATTTGATGGACCCTTATTAAATAGTTTTTGAATTTCAGTAAATGAAAGAGCATACCGGGTGTACGTTAAATTACTAATTTTACCATTTATAGAACCATTAAATCTAATACTTCTATTTTGTAAATTTACTGTTTTTGTATTACTGCTAAATATGTTAATATTGCCATAATTATTATATGGTAATGCATCATCATATGACATCTTATTTACTAATTTACCATTAACGTAAATTTCTAAAGCAGATTTTTTATAATTTAATACAAGATGAAACCATTTTTTAACTGGAATATTTTCAATATCAATATGTTTATATGCATCACTAAAACTTCCTAATACAATACGTAATGTATTTGCAGTATTTCTTACAAAGACACCGGGAGATAATAAAGGCCAAGGATTATTATCATTTCCCTTATAAAAAACACATTTGAGAGTATCATTGCCTGTACTATCAAACGTAGTTTCATTTACAACTAAGTAACAACTATAGGAGAATTCAATACCTGTTCTTTCATTGTCGGATGGAAGAATTGTTTTGGCATCAGAATAAACTTTAGGATCTTGATATATAATAACTTGGCCATCTTCTGAAGATGCGGTATAAGGTAGAATGTCTAAATATCTATTCTGAATTGTTGATGCCATATTAAATACAGATTGTGCTACATAAAATGCGGCACCAGCAAATGCGAATACACCCACGCCTAATGCAATTTCACCAGCTACACTCGATGACATCTTATTTTACTATATTTAACCAGTAAAAATATATTTAATAAATGACATCGGGTCATTTGCTGGACTTGACCCAGTTGGCCCTGCCATATATGTCTTATAAATATCATCCGGATTTAATGCACTATTAAACACTTGTAATCTAGAGAAATATCCATCGAAGCCACCTCCTTGTAAATAACGGAGAGCTACACCATTGGCACTATCTACCTTGAAAAAATTCTTATATATACATGTTTTTATGAGTTTACCTTCTAGATATACATCTAGTGTCTTACCAGTCATAGTAATACATACATTTGTCCATTTTTGTAATGATATATCTTTAACATCGCATGTGCTTGATGGCTGATCCACTTGCATAGCTGTAAAAAATTGTTGTATATCAGTTGTATATAAAGAATTATCATTTATATTATTTTGAGGACTATAATTTGTATCAGTTAATCTATCAAATCCATGTAGATTTGAACCAGAACAATCTCTGTCATTTGGATCAGTGCCAGAACAATCAGTGATGCCATATTTATGGACACGTCCACCTGGCACAGGGGCGTCAGAAGGAATTGTGTGCGCTCTAACCATTAAAGTAGGCTTGAACCCTCCTAATGCCACTAGAATTGTAGAGAAAGGATTTCCTGTAGTTCCAGTAGAGTATATTTCAACTAAATGTTTTCTTGTTCCTTGACGATAGTTATAGCCTGAGATATATATCCAAAAATTTAATGTGAATTCTCCACCATCAAATATTCCTGAAGGAATACTAATATTATTTCTTGCGTTATTAGTTTCGGTTGTAACCTTTGCAACAACCTTATCTCTTAGAACAATATTCTTTTGTAAAGTAGAGCCGCCAGTAATATATTTATAAATAAAATAAATAAATACTGCTACTATAACAATCGTTACCAAATATATTAATACATTAACTCCAAAACTACGTAATGGATTAATATTTTTTCTGACAACTTGCTGGGCCGCGTCCATTCTTCTCTCTATATAGAATTATGCGTAATTTGTATGCCAATTATAGTATGGCTTTGCTGGCGCGACTCGTGGAGAATTAATACAGTCTCCAGAAGAACATAATGAAGGTATATTTGGAACACCGGAGCCGCTAGATAAACGGTCTAATGATAATTTAGTAAATGCGATGTCGGGAGGATTATTATTGAATAATGGAGAACCTTTAGTAGTTGTTAAAGAATTATAATGACCCTCTATTGCTTTAGCGTTTTGAATAGTATCATATATACTAAAAAAACCACATGCGCCATTTAGTGCGGGGTTACCAACTTTCACTGTTTTATCAATAGTGCGAGAGAATACATTCGCAGTGGTATGCTTTGATAATACGAGAGTATTATTGTAGTATATATCAAATCTTCTACCTTCACGATTTATTGTAATCATCGTCCATTTTTGAAATGGTAAAGGAGGTAACACAAAAGTTTCAATATATAATTCACTATACTGATCCTCGGTCTTATCGCCAGCATTATCTTTTGCGTATTTTACAGGATTTAATCTATCACCAGAAGCATCTTCAATCGCACCAGATGATTGTGTTTTAATTGTTAGTTGAACCGATGCCTTACCTTGGCGACTTGCATCGGGAGCACCAAGTCCTTCAAGAATAATAACATTATTAATATTAATAATTGGTATATATCCTTGATGAGTACAATTAGTACACTCATTTCCTGCAGGCCCTCCACAACCACATAATGAATAGCGACCGGTATTACAGTTTGGTAAAGTTGAGTCTGATTCCAAAGTAGTACATGGTGTCGCAGTTCCAGTTTTTTGGAGGCTTTCTAAATACAAAAATCCTTGGAAACTACACGAGCCTTTATCTTGAAAAGAACTTGAATTAAATATTGTAGTTCTAGTATTTAATGGATAACTTTTATTATCTTGTACATTTAATCCAGTAAAAGGTATAGGAACAAATACTAATATTAAAAATCCTAAGATTAATATTATTATTCCACTAAATATATATATTTCCATCTAATTTATCAACTATTAAAAATGTTATCTTTCACTAGATCTGGAATTAAATTACGTATTTGAATACTAGTTAATGGGCCATTATAAAATTGTACGTTAGCTATTTGAACTGTATTACCGATAAAATCTATTGGTGTATATATACCGTAGTCTACTCCAACACTGCTTAATGTAGCTTTCATTGGTGATAAGCTTCCAACTTTATAAGTATTTACGAGCTTTTTATTCATATATACTTCTACAAAATTACGGGTTAATACCATTGTAACTTTGAATACTTTATTAATCGGGACATTCTTTATAATAGACGCAATTTCTAAACGTCGTACTGGTGGAACCGCAATATCAATTGTATAGATGCCAATCTTCATATCATTTTTAACAGGATCTACATAGATTACAAAGTTTGAGTCTCCAACTTTATTTAATAAATCACTATTAGATACATCTAGTAATTTTGGTGTTTCTCCTTCGGAAGTTCCTTTGTATTCTTTGAAATTACTATTATTAATATTATTTATTGCAGCGGCTCCACCAAAGTAAAATAATACACGAGGGACATCTGTAGATCTATAGGTTCCATTCAAAAAACAATCAAAAGATAGTGTAAAATTATCAGTAGATATATTTTTTATATTTGATGTAAAATCCATTTTTGTATTTCTAGGTGCAACTGTTTTTGTATATAATGATATAGTATCATAAATAACAGTTGTATTAGTATTAGTATTAGAAACAATTAATTTTGATGGAAACATCGAAGGTAAGAAGGGAACGAAAAAGTAGTGTATAAAAAACATAATTAAAAATATAACAAATGCTATAAGGCTAGCAAAAAATAAATATCTTGAACTAGTTACCATAGATTCAGTTGTTATAGGTATAGTTGTTCTTCTTAATCTCTCCATCTACTTCTTCTTCTTAATAGTTTTATTGTATTTATGTAAATTACCCTTCTTTGTATCAAACCCAATCTTTTTATAATAAGCATCTGCTTCCCTTGATTTACAGTCAATTAATCCTTCTCTTAAATAACATACAAATGATATGCGACTAAAGTTTTTCTCACCTCCTAATGTGCCGGTAGATGGGTCTTGAAAATATATTTTTGGTAGACGTTTATTAAATGCGCGTTGTGGACCCGTTTCAGTCATTTCAGTATTACAATGAAATTCATGTACATTCATAGCAAGATAATCGCCAGTGCGCACATTAAAACCAACTTTATATCTTGGAAAAATTGTATGACCCCCACTATATTGCCCTCGTTCAATAGCAGATAAATTACCAAAACCTTCTTTAAAATCACCAGCATCCATATGTAACGCAGTTCTAAAATTACGATTAATTGTTACAGATGAAAACGCAGTATCATCAATGCGAAATTTTGGTTGTTTTTTTGCTCTAGCTAATTGTTTATTATACTCTGTGGGTGTAAGAGCTTTAAAACACTTGTTTAGATGCTGAATAAAAGGAGTGCCTTTTTTAAAGTTTTCAAAATATCTTTGCGTATATGAGGTCAATCTACAAGGAAGTTTCATAAATGGCGTTTCTTCAAAATATCCTAAAACACTACTAAATACGTTATTATTCACTTTCATTTTTGAGACCTTCCCATCTTGCATATAACGGGTTGACCATTTTGTAACTTCAACTGGTTTCCGTTTTTTCCAGTATGCGCTTTTTAATTGAATAGGCCCAGCAGCAGCTCCACGATTTCTCGATGGCGCAGATGTTTCATAAAATGCCTCCCATCCAAGTTTAATAGTCTCTTTTGGTATAACATTCTTACGAAACTTTGCGAGTAATTCTTCTTTTCCATCTGCCATTTCAACATATACATCAACATCTTCATCAAATATTTTATCGGCATCTTTTTCAGTACAATAAATACCTTCTTTTGCTTCCATTTCTTCATTACTAAGTTTTGCTTTTACAACAATTTTTTTTGCGTCTTTTTTAAGAGGATTCGTTTCTTCTTTAGGAATCTGTAGGCCTTCAAATAAATCTTCTATATCTACGCCCATTACTAATCTTGTTTAGAGAAATAATAAATACAAAGCCCAGTTGTAAAAACTAGTGCGCCCCCAATAAATCCACCTTTTACCATTGACCGCATATCGATTTCATCAAGCATATCTTTATTTATCACTGGACTTGTACCTCGTGCACCAAGTCTTTTTAAATAATATAATACTTCTAACTCGGTCATTGTATCCTTTTTTAAAGATATATTCACTTCATTATGTAGAATTACTGTCCATTTGAATAAATCTTCACGTCTATCTAAATGTGGCGTAATAGGATATTTCCGTAGGTGTATTTTTAAATGTTCTTTACAAATTGGACATGGTAAAAGAAATTGGAGACTTTCAAAAAATTCTTTAGCGGCCTTTTTTTCTGCATAATTTGGTTTCGTAGGATATGCTAAAGCAGTAATATGAATTGTATGCCAAAAAAATGGCCCCCAAACACTTGGTGGTAACTTCATCTTCTAACTTGTATTATATATATTCAGCAGTCTAAACGAGAATTGTATAAATAAATTAGTATTATGAATAAAAATCAAAATCAAAAGAAAACATTATTTTGTACAAATTGTGGCATTTATGGTCATTATATTAAAAGTTGTATTGCGCCTATAACTAGTTATGGTTGTATAGTTATTAAGGCTCCAGAAGGGTTTGATCAAGCAAAAGAGTTATTAAAAAATGATAATTCAATATCAGGATTTGAAAATTATATGAAAGATATAAAATACTTGATGATACAGCGTCGTGATAGTTTAGGATTTATTGAAATTATACGTGGTAAATATAAATTAACTGATACTGATTATATCCAATATCATATTAATACAATGACATCAGAAGAACATCATAAGATTATAACACAAGATTTTGAAAGTTTATGGAATCAATTATGGGGTGCTCCCAAAGAACAATCTCAAACCTATAAAAATGATAAAGAATCTGCAAAGGAGAAATTTGATGCACTTCGTAGTGGAACTCCATCATTAGAATCTATGATTCAAAATGTAACAAAGCCATGGACTTCAGCAGAATGGGGATTTCCGAAAGGACGAAGAGACCCGCGTGAATCTGAGCTACAATGTGCATTGCGCGAACTAAAAGAAGAAACCGGTATTTATGAAAAAGATGTTATTTTTATTCGTAATTTAGAGTCTTTGAGTGAAACCTTTTTTGGAAGTAATCATATACATTATTGTCATAGATATTATATATTTATGTACAATTCTAAGAAAGAAGTAACGTATGATACTACAAATTTTCATATGGTACAAGAAATTGGTGACCTTGGATGGTTCTCATTAGAAGAATGTTTAAATAAAATACGACCTGAAAACATTGAAAAGAAAGAAGTATTGCTACGGGCAAGTAGTTTATTGCGCAACTATTGCCCGTTACGAACTTGTTAATAATGTATAGATGGCAACCAATAAGGAAGAATTATTAGAGCAGTGGTTAGTTGAGACTGACCCATCTAGAAGAAAACTAATGTTTAATGAACTTACATTAAGAGGATTATTTCCTGACGATATAGATTTTGAGGATGAATATGGTTTATATCCAAGTGTTGGAGATGAAAATTTTCTTATGAAATTATTTCATAAAAGAGAGTTTGCTGAAAATAAGTATGAATCTATCGAGGACTTGGCTACATGCGAAGGCCGTGTAGATTTTGAAATAAGTCCTGTTCAAAGATTTGTTAGTACATATTTATCTGGTAAAACGCCTTATAACTCAGTATTATTGTACCATGGCGTAGGGGTAGGTAAAAGTTGTGCTGCAATATCAGTCACAGAAGCATTTTTACATATTTTTCCTAGAAAAAAAGTATTTATAATTGCACCGCCAAATATTCAGCCAAATTTTACTAGAACAATTTTTGATATTAATAATGTTACTATATCTGATGATATGAATGTTCCAAATGTACATAGAGGTTGTACTGGTAATCTCTATTTACAATTAACTGGTACTGAATTTGAAAGAGATAGAAAGATTATTGAAAAAAAGGTAAAAACCATAATAAATACTCGTTACGAACTTATGGGTTATATACAACTTGCTAAATATATTGAACGTATTTTTGCTAGAGTATCATCATATATTAAAGACCCTGAAGCGCGTAGATTGGAAGAAATCAAACTTATACGAAATGAATTTTCTGGAACTTGTATGATTATCGACGAAGCCCATAATTTACGTGATATTCCGGGTGAAAAAGAAGAAGAAAATCTTGATGCGCCTGGCGGATTAGCAGAATTAACTGATGCGCAAGAGGGTAAGAAACTTACACCAAGTTTAACACGTCTTCTCAAATATGCATTAAATATGAAACTTGTATTATTAACTGCGACTCCTATGTACAATAACTATCAAGAAATTATTTTCTTATTAAATTTATTACTTCAAAATGATAAACGTGCTGAACTCAAAACGTCTGATGTGTTTAATCAAAAAGGCGATTTTACACCAGAAGGCCGTGATATATTTGGAAAAGTTGTGAAAGCATATGTGAGTTATATGCGAGGTGAAACTCCCATATCATTTCCTATTCGTCTAAATCCTCATAAGACTCCTAAATTAGATATATGGCCTAGTTTAACCATGAATAATCAATCGGTTGAATTAAGCGATGTTGAAAAAGAGCGTTTGCTACGTCTTCCAATTGTTCCAATAAAATATGGCGAACAAACTTATACTACATATGTAAAGGTTGTAGAAGACAGTGTTGAGCGATATGGATTAGGTGTTAATAGTATTGATACAATAGTTCAATCTGGCAATTGGATTTATCCTGCCATTGATGAAGATATAGATATTGAATCTAGAATTCGTGATACAGGGTTTGATAATGCCTTTGATGATAGAGCTCATAGTATTCGTAATTTCACAAGATTTAGTTCAAAACTAGGAAAGCCAACATGGTTGATAGATACAAATTTAGTGAATCATTCACCGAAATCTGCGTTCATTATTAAGAATATTCGTAAAACAAAGGGTCCAGTATTTGTATATAGTCGCTTTATTAAATCTGGCGCATTACCTTTAGCACTTGCGCTAGAAGCAAATGGATATACTCCTTATGGAAGAGATAGAGGCTTGTTATATGATGGTATACAAATTGAGTCTGGTCGTCAATGCGCACTATGTGAAGCCCGTGAAAAAGAGCATAAGGCTAGCGACCATAGTTTTGTTCCAGCAAAGTATGTATTATTAACTGGTCGCAAAGATATTAGTCCAAACAATAATGAAGCAGTTATTGCTGAAAGAGCCTCTAGTAACTACAATGGCGCAGATATTAAAGTTGTAATTGGTTCTCAAGTTGCCAGTGAAGGTATTGATTTGAAATTTATTCGTGAAATTTACGTTGTAGATAGTTGGTTTCACTTGAATAAAATGGAACAAGTTCTTGGTCGTGGAATTCGTACATGTAGCCATGTACATCCAAAGATTCCAAAAGACCAGAGAAATACAACAATTTATTTATTAGTAAATACAATATCAAATAAGGAATCTGCTGATATGTATATGTACCGCTTAGGTATGATGAAAGCATTACAGATGGGTAAAGTATCTAGAGTTATTAAACAATATGCATTAGATTGTAATTTAAATATAAATGTGAATGTTATCCAAGGACTTCCGATTTCAAAGCAGACAGATGCGCAAGGGCATAATTATGAAGTAAATATTAACGATCAAAATTATACAAATATGTGTGATTGGATGGAATGTAAATATACCTGCTCTGAGCCTATTGATATTGATGTTGATAAAACAACTACACTAACATATGACGAGTATGATGCTCGCTGGAGAGAATCTCAGATTAAAAAAGTTATTAAAAAACTTTTTGAAACAAAAGAGGACGATGAAGGGCTACTATTAATGCGGGCTGAAGATTTAGTTGACAATTTATCTGGCATACCTGTAGAAGCATTATATAGTATTTTACACGGTATTGTGAATAATAAATCATTTAGATTAGTGGTAAATAAAAAAGAAGGATATTTAACATATAAAAATGGGTTTTATTTATTTCAACCTCTTAAAATTAATTACGACGATATACCTTTAGCAATGCGTATCGCCAATTATCCTGTAAAACTTGACCATTTTACTCCAATAAGAGAAAAGGTGAAAGTAGAGGAAGCAATCGTTCCTGTAACAGAAGAATCTGCTGAAGAAAAGTCATTTATTAATAAATTCTGGGAAACTATTTTACTTATGTCTAAAAAGATACAAGTCGGTTCTTTAGAAGTTAAACTTCAACAAAGTGTTCTAGAAATATTAACTAAGAAATTTACAGTTAAATCAGCACAAGCAAGTGCTGCTGAAAGTTTAGAAAGTATTATCTGGTTATATAAAACTATGAAAGATAATGTGGAATACAGAACTATACTCGCTTATGTATTTTTAGATTATGTATGGGATAATCTATTAACTACACAAGAACAGTTTGTATTATCAAATAAGGATGATGAAGTAACTAATAAAGTTGCTGAAGAACAACTAATACAAGGCGGTAAATACTTTAGATTTTTGAATTATACAGAGCCTTATGATATACAATATTATTGTGGTAATAAATTATGTTTTGAAGCTGAGAAACGTATTCTTGATAAGGATGCTAAAGATTTGTACAATGTGTTACCTGAAGCAAATGTGAAAACTCTTGGTCCAATCTATGGATTTATGGTTCCTAAATCAAAACAAGTTACATTCAAAACAAATGTTCCAGCTCAAGTTGGTGCAAAACCAAAAGGTGGAAATGAATGTAAAATTAATACATCCACAAAAGAACATTTAATGTTTTTATATTCTGTAGGTCAAATTTTAAAAGAAAGCCATATCAATGATTTTGATTTGAATGAAGCATCTATTAATCCTGAGAACGGACCTAGAAAAATAAAGAATGTTAATGTATATTGTTCTATCAAAGAATATATCTTACGTTGGATGGATAAGAAAAAGATTCGTAATTTACGCTGGTTCTATAGGCCTATATCTTCTTATAAAACTGGTCATAGGGGTAGGGTTACGAAATCTAAGGATTAAAGCAAAACAAAAAATAAAAAAAATTGTTATCTAAGGAAAACTATTATTACTATAGTAAGAGATGGAGCATTCTGTAGTATTTGAAGAACAAGTATCTTTAAATCCAAATGATTTCTCAAAGGAAATTACATCTATTAATGATATGCTTTTACAAAAATTAAAGGGTCGTCTTGAGAATAAATGTTCTCGAAATGGCTTTGTGTTAGCAGATAGTCTAAAAGTTCTTTCTCGTTCTCTTGGAAAAGCGTCGAATGGACGGTTTATTGGAGATTATAACTTCTACGTACAACTCCAAGGAAGTGTACTAAACCCTCCAGATGGAATTGTAATTGAAGGCGAAGTTATTAGCAAGAATAAAATGGGTCTATATATGAACTATAAAAACGCAATCCGTGTAATCGTCCCTCGTGATTTACACATTGGTAATGAAGAATTTGATTCTGTAAATGTTGGAAATGTTATTAAGGTTGAAATTAAGAAATCACGTTTCCAAGTGAATGATGATTCAATTCTAAGTGTAGGTCTTTTCGTTGAAAAAAACGGCGATGTTCAGGTAGAAGAAGAAGAAGATGTTGATGAGATAACACTTGCTCCTGCTGCTGCGGATGATGTTGCTATCGACGATGCTGCGGAAACAGACATAGAACAAGATGAGGAACTCATTTTAGAGGAAAATGAGTAATTATAATGAAATACAAGATTATGAATTACGGAAGCAAATTTTAGAGGATTTAAAACTTCTAAATAAATCCGAGCAAGAAGAAATATTTAGAATATTAAAAGTATCAAATAGTTTTTTTTCTGAAAATTCTAATGGTATTTTTTTTGATATGAGCAGACTTGATATAGAAGTTTTTGGACAGATTGTTAAGTTCTTAGAATTTTGTAAAAAGAATCGTAAGAATTTTGAGTCAAGAGAAGAAGAAGAAAAGCGAGCGCAAGAAATTTTATACAACTCTACGGATTAGTAGCTAAAGCTACTAATTGCCTTTTTGGATTGAAAATCCAAACGGATTAGTGCTTTTAGCACTAATGGTTCCCTTTACTTTTATAAAGTAAACGGATTAGTAGCTAAAGCTACTAATTGCCTTTTTGGATTGAAAATCCAAACGGATTAGTGCTTTTAGCACTAATGTTTCCCTTTACTTTTACAAAGTAAACGGATTAGAATTAGGATTAGAATTCTGGTCTAAACCTACACCACTATAGTTAAATAAGGAAATGCTTGAACAAATCGTTCAATGGACTCAACAGAATCAAAATAAAGATATTAGTATTGAAGCTATTGCTATCAAAATAGTTTCAGATAGTGATGATAATAATCCAGTGCCAACAATTGGTCCCGGTAAAGTAAGTATTATTCCACTTGACCCTCCAGGACCAGTATCATTGTATCTTTGGCATACAAATCCAGAATATAGAGCTGGCAGTTTTTTAACACGAAAAACAATTCTCCGAGAAAATCTAGTATCATTAAATGAAAAGTTTCAGATTGAATTAAAAGGTCGTAGTTGGAATCGCAAAAAGGCAATTGAAGAGTTACAATCACTAGATACTGCTGCAGTATCACCTCAGCAAAGTTTTCCAGAATTATCAAGAGCTTTATGTCATGTTCTTGGATTTCAATATGCTGAAATCGATGAAAATTCTAAACGGATTCTTCCTTTTCCAAAAGACCTACGGTCATGGACGAATGAAGCTCCTATTTATTTAGCTTCATACGGATGTCGCAGCGTATATATAAAGCCTGGTGTTGAAGAAGCACGTGGATTTTTCAAAATGTGGTTTACTGATTTAATTAATGAAGGATATCGTTATGAATGGCCTTGCGCTGAAGGAACTGTAAAGGAACTAAAAGAACAAGTATCTTCTTTTCATCTTTCATTAAGTGCAAAAGCAAAAAAAGAAGAATATAGTGAGGCAATTGGAAAAGCACAAGCAATCCGGCACATTAATAATGAATTTACATAAAATTGATTAAAATTCTGAAAGTTGTTTGTTAGATTAAAGCATTGTCTATTTCTAGTTATAGGAATATACAATGGAGCTAAATAAAGCTGAAACAGAAAGTTTGAAAAAACAACTTTCTAATTGGCTTGAGCACCAAGATTATGAGCTGGAAAGTACTTTTGGAAGAGGAACTGTCGATGCTACAACATTCTTTCAAATTGCACAAAGGCTACGCTCAAAAGGTTTACGTGAATTGTCACAAGAAGACCGTTTGACAATTACGACACCAGAGCATGTTCGTTTTACAATTCAAAGCATGGGTGTTATTCAGCAATACTGTCGTGACGATACATTATCTGGCAAACCATTTGCTGCAATGATTAAAGACCGTGCTTCTGCCGATGCCCAAGTTGATTTCAAAGAGTATGAGGTCCGTGTAAAAACACGTCGTGAAATTCTAATGGCAAATGATGAAGAGCGTATTAAAGAACTATTTTCAAAATGGCCGAACCAGAAAAAAGGGTTTCGTATGATGCGTCGCTGGTCATTTGAAGAACCCGATGGCGGTATTCGTTATGATTTATCAATTGTTCGCAGTACTGCTCGCAGTTCAAGTGGTGAATTTAAATGGCAGCGTAAATTTACGGACCAAGATATATCAAATGCGCCATATTTATATGAAGTTGAGGCGGAGCTTATACGTAAGGAAGGTGATACAGTTGATATTGCGTTAAAGCGTCTTATTAAAGGCATTGGGGAAGTACTACGTGGTATTCAAAAGAGCAGTATTTTAATGCGTAAAAGCACGAAAGAACAAGTTATTGAAAGTTATAAAGATTTTATTAAATCAAATAAATTTCTTGGATGTTATTCTATTACATTACAGCAGCAAAATTTTAGCGATGTTGTTGAAGATAATGTGCCGAATATTCGCACTGGTTATAATGTAACAGATAAAGCGGATGGCCTTCGTTGTTTAGGATATACAAATTCTAATGGAGAATTTTATCTTATTGATATGAGTCTTAATGTATATAGAACTGGTCTACAGCAAAAGTTCTGTCGAGAATCTATTATCGATGGCGAATGGGTTACACGTACTAGTAAAAAAGAAGCAATTAATCAATTCTTAGTTTTCGATATATATTATGCGCCTGATAAAAAGATTGTAAGTAATTTACCATTTTATGATAAAGAGAATGAAGAGAAAACTCGTTATATCGAACTAAAAAAGTGGGTTGAAACGTTTAATAAAGGTGATGGACCCACTAAGTTACTTCCGTATCTAAATACACAGAATACACTACAGATATCAATGAAAACATTCTTATTTGGAAAGCCAAATGATTTTAGTATCTTTAAGAATGCGGCAAAAGTATTAGATACTTATCGTATTTATTACACTGATGGTCTTATTTTCACTCCTAATAATCTTCCACTGCCTGGTTATAATGAAGAAAAGAATACTGTTGATTCTGGCATGACATTCTATTCGCAATTTAAATGGAAACCCGCTGAAGATAATACAATTGATTTCCTAGTTCGATTTGAAAAGATGCCAAATAACCCTAAAGAAGACCTAGTGACAATTGGTATCAATCCTGAAACAAATGAAACAATTCGTTACAAAACATTACGTTTATTTGTTGGCAGTACTCGTTCTAAGTCATTCAATCCTCGTGATATTTTACTCAATGAACGTAAAACAGAAACGCATAATATTTCTTCCAATAAATATAAGGCAATCCCCTTTTATCCAAAAGAGTTCTATGATTCTATGGCATCAGTTTGCTATGGTGAAATAAAACTTGACCCTGCTACACAAGAAGAATATGTTCCAACTGAACATAATAACGAACCAATTCAAGATAAGAGTATCATTGAAATGCGCTATGATACATCGATGCCTCGTGGCTGGCGTTGGATTCCTCTTCGTATTCGTCATGATAAAACTGAAAGATTTCAAAAAGGTATGTTAGAGAGAACTCTTAATAGTGAGAAAAATGCTAACGGTGTATGGAGTAGTATTCATGAGCCGATTACTGAAACAATGATTCGTTCTGGTAGCACTCAACCAAATGAAGCTGAAACTAAAATAAGTCTTGTTAAGGCTGAAGCACGCGATAATGTTGTGTTAAAATACTTTGAGCGTAAAGCTGCTATAGAAGATGTTGCGTTTGTGCGAGGAATGCGCGACTTCCATAATCATTATATTAAAGATATTGTACTGTATACTCCTACATTACGTGGTGGGAAGAAAATTGTTCTTGATATTGCATGTGGAACCGGCTCTGACATCCGTCGATGGGCGAATAATAAAGTAGGATTTGTCTTTGGTATTGATTATGCTGGTGATAATATTACAAATCCTGAAAACGGAGCATATGCCCAGTATGCCAACTTCAAAGAGCGTAACAGAAACGCAGCATCGGTACCTCCTATGGTATTTGCGATTGGTGATAGTTCAAAAAGAATTATTGATGGTCGTGCTGGCTCAACCGATGAAGAGCGAGATATTATGCGTAGTATATTTGGTCGTTATTCACCTATTGGTCCAATTCCTTCATACATTGACCATGAAGCCGCTGGAAATCTGAAGGGAGGCGCTGATGTAATGTCATGTATGTTTGCTCTTCATTACTTCTTTAAAGATAAAGAATCTCTTGATGGAGTGTTACGTAATATTCGTGAATGTTTGAAGCTAGGAGGTTACTTTGTTGGATGCTGTTTTGATGGAACTTCTATCTTTAATCTATTCAAAGAAACTTCTACAGGTGGTGTTCTGACTGGCGTTGAGAAAGAAGCAATTATTTGGAATCTTCGTAAAGATTACGATATTGATGAATTAAGCAATGATGAAGATTGTGTTGGTCTTAAAATTAATGTAGACTTTGTTAGTATTGGCTCACCTCACGATGAATATTTAGTAAACTTTCCTTATTTTGTTGAGCGCATGAAAGAACATGGCATGGAGTTGCTCACAGAAAACGAACTGAAAGAAGTTGGTCTCAAATATAGTACAAATCTCTTTAGTGAATCATACGATATGTCAAAGAAGATTGGTAAGAACTATATTATGGCAGATTCTGTAAAGAAGTTCTCATTCCTAAATCGCTGGTTTATCTTTCGCAAGAGAAAGGAAGTTTCATTAGCAGAAGAAGAAGGTGAAAAGGACTATGTTCCTATTGTAAATAATACTCGCAAGAAAAATCTTAAAGTGAATGTTGTTGCTCCTGTTTTAGAAGAATTATCAGATGCTCAGCCTAGTCTTGTTGAAAAGGAAAATGATGTAATGCCAGTGGTGAAAGACTTATCTATACAGCCCGAAACAACTCAAGAAGAAAAAATTATTGAAGGCGTCCAAAAAACGATGGCATCTATTGCTGATGCAAGACTTGTAGAGCGCACAGTGCCTGTTGAAAAAGGCTCTGCCGCACCAACACAGAGACAATATGCATCAAATGAAGTTATTAACTTCTATATGGATGCTGCACTTGATGATAAAAAACTAAAGATTGGCGATAAAGGCGCAGCAAGATGGCTAGCACCTTCTGCTCCATTTCCCATCAAAGATATGGAAGATAAAACAATTGAATATCCTTCCATAGAACATTTTATGGCTGGTATGATGTATAAATATGGCGCTGATAGACCTGATCTGGCTCAATCACTATTTAGTGATAATGGCAGTATTCATAGAGCCTTTGTGCGTAGGCGTTTGCTAGAAACAGAAGCTCTAAAAAAAGCTATTCCTGAAGATAAAGACTTTGAATTTCTTAAGGAAGAAAGTGCCGATGTAAAAACGAATACAAGTGCTGCCACATTTAGAAAGTACAAGGCTGTATATAATGAAAGTAAGTATGTCACTAAGAAAGATGAGTTGCTTCAATACGCAGTCGAACAAAGATATAAAAAAGATGCTCGTTTGCGAAAGATTCTTGAAGCCGCTCGTTTAAACAATAAGTATCTATTATTCTTTACACGTGGCGCATCTAATAATCTTGGCGGAACTCATAAGGCTGATGGTAAAATCATGGGAGATAATAAATTAGGAAAAATGTATATGAGTTTGGCAGGATATTCTATGTAATATATAGATGAAGCCTGTAAATATTTTAGGATTATTATTACTATTAATAATACTTATATTTTTAATGTTACGTACAGCATCAGCAGAAGGATTTTCTAGTTATCAAGGTGTTGGAAGATGGGAGTCTAATATATATCCCCCATGGGAAGGTACAAAGATGTATCCGGTTTCCATTAATTGTAATTGCCCTGATAATCATGATTTTATTGATAATAACTGCGTAAATCGTGATTATCCAAATAGTATAACTAAACCTTTTTGTTATGACTCATTAGAATGAAAATTGGCAAAGCAATAAGTAAATATATAGGACCTGTTATAATACTTTTATTATTAGTATCATTATTAATTTATGCGTCTATTCAGGAAGGCTTTACGGATTGTGCCTGTCCTGCTGGGTCTGAATTAAGAAATGGCGGCTGCTATTCTTGTGAAAAAACATATAAACTCTCTACGGATTATTATAATTCTTTTTGCGTGAATGAATCCGGCGGGATCAAGGCGGCAATTTATAAAAAAATCTCTTATTAATAGATGAGATTACCAAAACTTCTTCGTAAATTATGGATGCCTTTTGTAGCGATTCTAATTCTTGCGCTTATTGCCACAATTGAACTACGTGAGCCTTTTCAGAATACTACTCCCCCTGCTGCTACTCGTCCTGCTGCTACTCCCCCTCGTTCTAATTGTGGTCCTAACAGATGTGATGTATATGGTGCATGCCCTGCAGGCTTTCCTACCACACGCATGGGAACAGACAATTGTAATAGTGTATGCCACGATGATTACAGAGGGGGTCGAAGAACTTGCCCCGCAGGTAGCACACGCGTGACTCCTAGTAGCAATACGGATTTTAGATGTATGAAGCCACGTACTTTGAAGCCTGGCTGTACTAGACCAACTTAAATAAGATAAAATCGAATTAAAGGCTGCGTAATATTACATATTAGTAATATGCCCCAACCTTGGCAAAAGCTTTCGTTTATAAATAAACATCCCCGAGATGATAATATTAGATTCCATGAACCAACACATACTTATTACATTGATGGCTCTTCTGAAAAAGTAATTTCATGTACTGGATTTATTCATGCATTCTTCCCACACTTCGACGCAGATGTAACAATTGCTAAAATGATGAAATCTAAGAAATGGACTTCTAGCGTCTGGTATGGCAAGTCGGCAGAAGAAATTAAGAAAACATGGAATGATTCCGGCAAGGAAGCATCCGCAAAAGGAACCGCTATGCACTTGGCAATTGAACAATATTTACACGGCTCTGAAGAAGTAATTGATCCTGAAAATTATAAAACTATAGAGTGGAAGTATTTTATGAATTTCTGGAATGATGTGAAAGAAGATTTAGTTCCTTATCGCTCCGAGTGGGAAGTATGGATGAAAGAATATCTATTATGCGGCTCTATTGATATGGTATTCTATAGTAAGAAACTCAAAGGATATGTTATTTATGATTGGAAGCGCTCTAAAGAAATCAAAACAAAGAATGATTTTGGAAATGGCTATGGCCCAGTAAAGCATCTACCAGATTCTAATTATTGGCACTATACTCTTCAATTAAATATTTACAAATATTTCTTGGAGAAATACTATGGTCTTAATGTTGTTGATTTATGTTTGGTTATCATTCATCCTGATAATAAAAATTATAGGCTCATTCGTCTAAACATTCTTGAAGAAGAAGTTGAAAATATGATTCAATGTCGCAAACGTGCGCTCGATATGAATGTCAATAAGATGATTGTACTACCAATTGATGAATGTGCGTTTATTGAGGAGGAGTAGATGGTTTAAGAAATTCTGGCAAGTCTTCTAAACGAATTGAAATATCTGAGTTTTTAACAATAAATCCTGTACTATTATGACTTATAACAATTACATATATTTTTTTGATTTCTGCGTTTTTTAAACCAACTGTAGATATATTATCTTCTTTTATAAAATCTTTTGTAAGAAGATTTATTTGAATAAAAGCGGATTTCTTTAATCTATACATCTTTTTTAACATATCCAAATTAAATATTACTCTGTCTGGCGTATATCCAATATCTCTGCTATCTATATCTAATTCATCCAAAATATCAGTTAGATTTTTCTCTTTTGTTATTTCATAGTATTTGAGTAATTTCGTTTTTGGGTCATTTGGATTTAGAATTGTTTTAATAGAAATTGGTAATTCAGATAATTCAGCAACATCTTCAGGCCCGCTAATTGCTTCTGAAGGTACAGAGAACTCTTCATAAAAATGAGGTGTTTCAGATACATCTATAGACCAAGTAAATCTTAAAAAATCAGACCATTCTGTAGAATTTTCTGGTAATATATACTGGTCGCCAATACGTATAGGTTTATCTAAGAAAACAAGTTTTGATATTTCGTTTTCAAATATTTCTCTACGTTTTTCTGCGTATCTCAGCAGTTCATCAAACAATTTCAACATTAAATAATTACCAAGATTAATACCCTTAAATTTATCAGATATATGTAATTTACATTTACCTTGCGTTGTAAATACACATCTATCATTACATGTCTGCTTTGTTTGTAATTCACAATTCTTTCTTAGCAATGTCTGATGTTTTGATTCATTTGTTTCTGTAGTAAACCATGATTGAATTAATGAACCAAATAACACTATTAGTCGTTTACGTTTATCGTTAAGAGATATTGTTGAATTAAATACAATATCATCTTCAAGTCTTGATTTTATAGATGAGCCTTTTGTTTCTAACCAATTTGAAAATGTTATACGCAGATGTTGATAAATTTCTTCCGTATCTCTTTCATTTAAAATTTTCTTCTCTATTTCTTTATATTCTTCATCTGTTCCAAAAATAATTTCCCTATTTATTTCCCATTCGAATTCGTCGATTTCAACAACTGGAAAATTTAATTGAGATGTTTTTGCTTTTGCAACTGGAATATATAATAAATTCTTTAGTTGAAGTCCCACAATATTTTTTTCAGAATTTACTACAAGGTGTGTAGGAATATATCCTTGATTTCTTGGAAAAGCGGGTAACACATATTGTGCATAAATACGCACGGTATCTTCAGCAGTTTCATATTCTATATCGTCCCAATTTAGATAGAGTTGTTTATTAATAGATCTTTCTATAATTCCATCATCCACGATTGGTATTACAATATTCAAGCGTTTTTCACTTCTATTTTCTGAACATACTATTCCAGCAATATGATTATATGCATCTCGTATTATACCATCAAAACTAAACTTTTGAGTTTTTTGTTTTATTTTATATATGGACTTTTCTGCCGATGATAATGATATCATAGAGTCTGATTTAATGTATGATTGCGCAGTATATATTGTTTTTGCTGGACCACTACATGCTTTTTGATATTGACCATATATTTTCTTAGCGATGTTCGGCCAACTAGCATAATTAGCATATTGAAATACTAAACTATATGGTTGTCTTGATTCTAATCCAGTAATTAAATTATCAACATATACAATGGGCTCCCATGAACCTGAATAGTGATGTAATAAGAAAGCTACATCATTATACCCCATGTATTCATTATTAAATCCAAATGGAGGGCAGCGAATATTAACACCTCCATCTTCTTTAATATCTATAACAATAAAGTTTATTCCTGGCCTTCCTTCTTGTAATAATCTTGGATGCGCTAGTAAAGAAGCAAACTGCCTATATTCTTTTGTAGTATTATCAGATAATATATAGCTTTTGAATTTATAAAATGATTTGATGATTCTATTAATTTCTTCGGCATTTTTGTCTTCTCTATATTCTATATTTAAATTTTTATCAGCCCATACTGAAGTATTTATAACATCCTTGATAGTATATTGGGGGTCATAAAATTCTAATACACTATTACCATAATTTAAATTTACAAATAATGATGGTGTCATAATATCTAAAATACGTTTTTTCATTTGATATGCTGAGTTTCTTAAATAATATGGCGCAATAGCAGCTAAGAAACTATCATATTTATATCTATTTCTATTTTCTACACCTACACGTAAAAAGCCTTTTGCGTTTGGTAGAACTTTTTGAGGATTTCCCACACGTGTTATAATATTCGTTGGGTCCTGTTCAAATAGTTCATTTAATTCTTTAGGAAGAATTCCAATTTGAGGTCCGTCTCTATCACCAATTTCTAATGGTAGATATTTATCTGTGATGCCAATAATATATTTTTTATCTATTCTATATAATGTTGTACTATAATCAATAATTGGTACACCAGATTCTAGAGTTTCAACGCCTTCATATTCTTCATCTTCATCTTCATCTTTTCTTAGCTTCTTTTTCTTTAAAAATCCTGATTCAGTATCTTTAAATGAAATTGTGCTAGGACGAACGAAACAACATGGTAACTTTAATCCATTAGGGTGAGATGTTTTCTTTAGAAAATTAACCCATACGTGTCTTTTATCTGATTTGGGCTTTGGACTTCTTTGTATAATTGTTTCACCACGACCAGGGTCTTTACGACTTTTTACTAAAGTACCCATACAGAATGGACATGTATTTGGCGGCTTAGATGTTCTTGTTGAGCCATCAGATTGTTTAATAGCTCTTCTTAAAGTTGTTCCCTTAAAATCTTTCTTTAAAACTACAATCTCGTCTCGTGTACAGAAATACTCACTACATACATAATAATTTTCTCTACGAGGATTTGAACCACCATACTTTAAAATCGTTATAATATTATCAGGGTCACTACGCGTATCTACTATATCATCTTCTCCTTCATCTAGAGGATATACTTGAAATATAATATCTTCATCATCCGCATATTCTTCTCTCATTGCAACATATTGGTCTTGATTTAAGACGGCAGGTTGTCTCATATCATTTGCGGCGCACATCTGTACGTATGCTTTATCAGATGGATGTGTGACCTCATATTCAAATAAAGATTTATCAGCTTCTTTAAGTTTATTAATAAAGAATTTAGCAAGTCCTTTTTCCTTTTCTTCTTCTACTCTAGGTTCTTCTTTTCTGACTCCTTCTTGAAATCTTACACCTTGTACTTCTTTATCTACTGGAATAGTGTCTTTCACAATACTCTCTTTTATAGACTCAATATCTTCATGTGTTACTTCCTCTTGGCCAAGAAACATTAATTCATCATCATCAATTCCTTCATAAGGTTCTTCTGGTGTAGATACATCTTCTTCTGCTTCCTCGCTATTTAATTGAGATGCTTGTTCTTCTATTGCACTAAATGCTTTTATTTCCTTTTGTGGAACACTTAGCAACTCATCATCTAAACTAAATATTAATCCAAACGCAGTTAAAATTCTTTGTAAATTAATTATACTATCAACATTTGTAAAATGTAAAGTATAGATTGATTTCTTCTGATGTATCGCAATATCAATGCCAGGATTATTATAAAGCGTGTATTCTTTAGTTTCACCAGAAAGATTTGGCTGAACTTCGTCTTTATTTTTCCACCAATTTTCTACCTTTTGTCTAGCAGTATCCATATCTAATTGGAATTCATCTGATACTAATTTAATCATTTCAGGAACTGTTGTTTCTCCTTTAAGAATTTTCTTGTTTGAAAGTAGTGTTAAATATGTAGATATATTATCTTCTGTTACATAATTATCAACAAGTTTATAGCGTAACATCATGAAAGGATGCTCGTTAGGGAGTGGTGTAATTTCTTGAAAAAAAGGTTTGAATATTTGTAGTCTTCTTTCAAACTGTTTTTTAGTAAGAGTTACTTCTGTAGGAAGTTTTAAACCAAAAATGAAATTACCAGAACCAATTTTTGGAACTTTTTTATTTTTATTTATTATATCTATACCACCAAGTAACTCTGGCATAAAATTATCAAAGTCCATATAAGGGTCAACTTTTCTTACATCCTTTGGAGGCTCTATAATCAAATCAAATGAACCATCGTCAAGAATACGAATTGTAGGATATATATATGGTAAATTTAATAATGTTGTTTTCAAAGCAATTTTACCTAATATAAAGTCACGTTCTGGAGTAGGACTTTTTTCATCGCTCCATTGTTTTATTAAATTAGGATTATATACACTAGGAATATTTAAATTTACATCTTTTAAATGTATCTTTGAAATAGGTGTAGATCCAACTGGTAGTAAACGGATATATGGGCGTGTTTCATTTGCATCCATATCATAGAACAATGATTCAATCCCATCTTCAATATCATTCTCAATAAACGATAAGCGTAAAAATCGTATTCCAATAAATGAAAATGGTATAATAGGATTTTCTTGTTGTAGAAGCACTTGAATTTTAGCTAAATATTCTGATTTCTTAGTAAATAATGAATATCTAGTATTTAGTGTTTTAGCGTCGTCTTCACTAGGATATGTTTTTCCTATTTTTAGATGAGGGAAATATGGGTAAATTCTACCATAATATTGCTTTTCTGATATTGGTTGTACACCTTTATATAAAGTTATTAAATCCTTGTAAAAATATAAATGTAAAACATCATTTTTAAGACGTTTATTTATAATTAAATTATCATATATTTGTATATCTACAATTTTTTTAGAACCATCACTTGATACAAAATCAGATAATAATGGTTCTTTTTCACTAATTATATATTCTGGTGGTGGTAATTTAGTTTTCCAAGAAAAATCTAATACTTCAATATTATTTGATTTATTTTTATAGAAGATTAGTTGATTATTCGGAGCAGCAAATGCTTCTAGATTAAATTTTTCATAAATAGCATATTTTAAATCACTTATTGTATTTATTTGATATATATTTTCTATTTCAATCTCTTTATTATTATAGATAATTTTAAATGTATCATATTGTAATGATGTTAATAATTTAGGCTTTGTAATTGATTTCAATAGAATTTGGAATTGTTCTTCATATGTCGGAGAATCCATCTATTTTATTCTATATAGTTACTATACCAGTTTTATCCTAATGATGCGTTGCTTCAGAATATCTTGACCCTCGGAAAGCTTCAACCTTTGCTGGGTCGTATGTTGGCTGGTCGGTAATAGACATGCCACAATATTTTACAGGATGTGCTTTAAAGTCTTGTGCTTTATAAATTCCTAGTGATTCTGCTTCCTTTATTAACCACGCAAAGTTGTTCCAAAAATCTTCACCATGACCTACTGATTTTGTAATCATATGACCCATTTCGTGAATAGAAACAAACATAATTACATTTTCATCCACAAGACTCTCATCATTTGTTTCTCTCTGTCTTAAACATAAATGTACGGATTCACCTTTATTAACACTATAACTTGTTAGTTCAGCATCAGGTGTTGATTCATAGAAACGTTTTGGGTCAGGTTCAAAATTGGTAACAAGTTGTTTTACTTGAGGCTTATCAGGATATTTTTGTTCTAAATGGATTTTCAGATTTGATAATTTAATACGTATTTTTGCCATTAAATTTGCGGCCTCTTGTTTATCAGGCATATCACGAACTAAATAATCTTTATTATCAACACTACTTTTCACATATACTGACGGGTATTGACCGAGACCAAAGAGTTTTTTAATTCCATCAATTGGGTTGAAATTCATTTCACTAATTTATAATATATATTAATAGTATTTTTTAGCTATTAATATATATTTAACTATTTATATATTTATGGTGTCTAAGCAATCTCGAGGCTGCGGCGATTCACATCAGGCTCAATTGTAGAATTTTGGAACACAGACACAGGGACCTGGGGATTCGGGGGTTCAGAGCGGAGTTGATAATTTGCATTACGTAAGCTCTGGCCAACCGTATTAACGCCAATTAAAGCACCTGCAGAAAGGAAATTCTTGCCCTTTAATGAGCCATTACCCATAGGGTTCTGCTCAGCCCAGACACTATTAACGTCTTTGGGTAACAGTTCGGAGGGTGTTAACTGATCGCGAGGGTAGCAACCAGAAGGCGCATCAGCATTGCCAAAATCAGCAGGGCCGGAAGGCGAATTGGGTACAACATCAGGGTTGCCTTGTACCTCATCTTGACGAACACGCCCGTTAATAGCATTTTGACCAGCTGAAGCAGAATAATTTGATGCCGCAGACAATGTGCTCTGGAACCCATCACGCTGTGGGGCTACAAATAGATTAGGCTGTAAAAACATTAGACCTAAAACGACGACTCCAGCAACTAATACAAAAGTGACAACTGTTCCGAAAGAATTCTTACTACCTGCCATATTGCTTCTGTAATAATACAAGCGTATATTTTTTGAATTCTTTGATCTTAAAAATTTAGACTAATCTTCTTCATCACTTTCATCTTCTTCAGAATTAAGGGAGATATCAGAATCAGAGCCTAATTCAGTTTGAACTCCGTAGCGTCGGAAGTATTTCTCAGCCATTCTCTCAGCTTTCATTGTTGCAATTGCCGCTTTTAATTTTGCTTGTCGAACCTTTTGCTTTTGAATTGCTCGGGAAGAAACCTCATGGACGTTTTGATCGGAAATATCAAATGGAATATCTACATTTTCAATAATGTCATTTTGTTGAATAACAATTGTCCTAGGCTCTGTTGATTCAAGGTCTTCCGAATAATCAATATGATTTGTTGTCGTAGATGTTTCATTCATTTTTACATATGTTAAATTCCACTTCATTTCAAACGTTTTTGGTGTAATTTCAAGAGACTTAGGGACCCATGTAAATTTAAATGTATTGCCGTAGGTATATAAATTAATTGGAACTATATCAAATGTATGAGATACCTTTTTTATAAAAATATGAGGCTTAATCGGGGATGCAAACCATGACTTGCTATCTTCACTAATTTTTAGTGAAAGTGTATTAATAATTTCTTGAAATTCATTTGATGTTATATCAACTGTCCTGAAAAAAGCATCACCGGAAGTAATACTCCGCATTTCAGTATAGTTAAATATATTAGAATTAATTTCAATAGTATAAGAATTACTAGAAGGATTCCATTGAGGCAATGTAAATATCATCTGCGATTTTATATATATAAATCTTTAGGCAATATAATTAAATGGAATCTATAAAGAAAAACGATGTCATGAAAAATTTTATCCAAAAAGCATTTGTCATGCTTAGTAATGATGAATCTAAAAAACATATTCAAGTATATATTATAGACCCAATTTTAAATCATGTGTTGGAGCGAGTGTTTCCATATATTATCCTTACGACAGTATTATTTATTATATTAATTGTATGTATTATAACAATTTTTATATTTATTTATTATCATATTACAAAGATATAGTATTATACGAAGCTATAGTATTCTGGCGTATTTTTTAATTGAATGAAATAATTACATATAGTAATGAATAACCAAGTTGTAAATAAAGAGGATGTTGCTAATTTGATTCGTAATTATGTCCATTATGATAATCTAGTATCAAATTTTCAGAAGCAAACAACGAATGCAAGAATTGTACGTGATGATTTTGAAACAAGAATTATTAATGAATTAAAAAATAGTAAAATGCAAAATGCAATTATACAGATTGTTGGAGGCAAATTAAAAGTTGTTGAAGAACGGCATACAAATCCGTTATCATTCAAGGGGTTGGAAGAATCACTACATGAATATTATAAATCTAAAAAAATTAGTGATGATACTTCTAGCGTCATTAAATTTGTAAAAGAAAATAGGACCTTTGAAACAACATTAAAGTTAAAAAAGATTCTACAACTTCCTGAGCAACCTGCTCTTAAGTAAGGTCTAAAGTTTCATGAATAATATAATATATGTTAGTATGAGTACAAATAAAAATAGATGTACAAATTTATTTGCTACTATGAATAAAAATACATTTGCTTCTTGGCAACATGAAGATATTAATACATTTCATTATGGAACATTATCTATACACGAATTATTACATATCTTTTTAGATGATGGAATTATTCCATTTATTCAAAAAAATGGTTATACATTTTTATCATCAAAAACTGATATTGGAGATAATCTTGCAACACTTTTATTCCATTTAGATTTTGATAGACAATATATATATAGTTCTTCAGGTAATAATAATTATAAAAGTGAATTATTTAATAATTATATCTATTATCCAGAATGGGAAAATTTTTGGAAATCATGGAATAATTCTACTGATGATTTTTTTGTAGATGCAGAAATGAAAATACAACTATTAATATGGTCATGTATTGATATTAATAAATCAAAAACATGTCAAGATTATTTGGAAGATAGTGATGGTGATGAGGATGAACGTATGAAAAAACTAAAAAATATGGACCCATATTTATTAGATCAACTAAATGCCTCAAATCATTATAAATTTACAAGGTTTGAAAATTCTTAGAACTATATAGCTCTCCATTTATCTTCATTAAATGGCAATAGTCCTAACTGGTCGGCATCTTTCTTAAATTCTTGTATTTTTCTATCCACAGCTAATGAAGCTACAGACATTGGTATTTGTCCTTGTCTCATTAATACTTCTTCATCATGCCCAGATTGAGGAGGTTTTACACCATAGCAGTTTACTCCAAATTTGAGTTCGGGATTATCAAAATAACCGCCATTTAATCCTGTAGTTCCACAAGAGTTTCTATCTTCTTCAGGACCGGATTGAATTTTTTCATATGTTTCTTCTTGTATAGGATATACCGCGGTTTGTCCTTTCACCCATCCATAATTACACCAATCTGCGCCTTTTGACCACGCCTCTTTGACTTGGTCGTATGTTGCAAGTTGAGCACCTAATGCTCTACATAATGGCTCTGCGTCGTAGTATGTAAATTCATTTTTACTTACATTAAATACTTCAGGATTTCCTGAAGGCACAATTTTATCAAGAATAGATTTAGCTTTTAACTCATTTTGAGGAGGTACTGGAGAATCTGTTACATCTGAGTCTGGGACCTTAGATGCATCTACTGGCGGGGTAGTTGGTTTATTAAATGCATCACGAATTCTTTGATTTATGTTATGAATTCCTGCTAAAATTTTATCTTTATATACTACAATAATTACAATTGTTATAATACTTATCGCCATAAATATAAATATAGGCCAAACCCATTTATGAGCAGATCCAGAATTTGTATTTGTAGAAACATTTGGAGAATTTACTTTTACATTATTATTACCTAGTAGCCCAAATAAACTATTTTTACTAGTGCTATTAGAATTGCTTGATAATGGAAGCATACTATTTATTGATTTACCCATACTATTTGCGGCAGTATTTGCACTTCTCATAAATGAATTCGCAGTGTTTGTAATATTCTTTGCAGCATTTTCATAATAGTTACCAAATCTACTATTTGGCGTATTTGTGGCCATCTAATTAAGAAGTTTTTTTAGTTCTTCCATTTGTTTTTGAATATGTTCTACAAAAGAAGGAACTCCAACATCTACATGAATAGAATCCGGGGCTAAAGATGGATAGGCAATTCCAAATCCATACGCCTTTTCAATATCTAAAATCTTTCCACTCGTAGAATTATATTTTGTTATATCAAAATTTGCTCTTATTTGTTGGGCTTCAAAACCTATACTATATATTACCCAATCAGCCTCTTTTGAGGCTTTAATTACTTTATCTATTTCATTTATATTTAGCAACTTTAGTTTAGTATATTCGCTATTCAGTATTTGATTTGCTATACGCTCTGCTTCTTCTTTTATTCCATCGTATTCTCCTTGATTCGCAAATAAAAATGGAGCTTTGGTTTTGTATACTGCCGTTGTTTGAATATTTAATTTATGAAGATTTTCTAAAATTAAAGTACCACTGTGAGATGTTCCAAAAAGAATAATCTTATCATTTGGCTTTACATATTGTTTTAGAATCTCTGAATTTAACGCCACATGTAATGGTATTATAGGTATAGTGCATGATAGTTTTTTTGGTGAAGAACCTTGGCAGCATATTATAACTCTTGATTTAATAGTGTCACCATTTTCTGTTTCCAAAGTGTAATTAACATCGTTATTAATATTTAAAACTTTTGTTTCATATTTATCTACTTCTTTTAAAAAGTTCTTTGTAAAATCTTTTATAATATTTGTTAAGACATATAGTGGTGTAATTTTATTTACGTCGTAGCTACAATATTCTTCCGGAATAGTATATTCTGGTTTTATACTTTGTAAAGCAGTAATAACTTTAGATAATGGGGTATTACTTATTACATTACCATATTCGCGCATAAGTGATCCACCGTCATAGTATGGGTCAATTACACATACTTTACTTAGATTGAAACCGTTCTGTTGGAGAATAGCTAGAGTTAACATCCCAGTTATTCCATATCCAATAATTGCTATATCATACATTCTCTAATCATATGGATGATAATCTCCTTCTAAAAGACGCGATTTTGGTAAAACACCTTTGAAGGTGTAGTTTCTAAAGTTTTCTTGTCCTATTGGCGGTGTTGGTATTAATGTGGTATTTTCCTGTATCCATAGTTTAGCAGCATCTAAGGCGGCTGTTTGTTTATCAGTTGTAAGTGGCGCATTCGTATTCATCCAGTTAATACAATATATTATGAAATCTGAGAACTGTGTTTGATTCGCAGTAGAATATGCTTGTACATTATCAGGAGTTATATTTTGACCACTAAGATATCCATTTAGATTATTTATAACAGTCATTGCAAAATCGCTTTGTCCTTGTGTTATTGTGTTCCAAGCAGTGTTTGCTCCAGATGATAAGTTAATACCACTCCTATCATCTATAGGATTTGCTGCACCCCATGTAGTAGGAGAAGGAGTATAAGAAGGAATAACATAATTAGTACAAAATGGCAAATTAGTTGTAATTAATGTAGTATTTGTTTTTGTCCAGCATGTGTAATATTGATTAAATTTTGTAATCTTCTCCCTTGTTAAAGGCGAGTTAGAAATTTGCCAATTTGATATATCATTCAAAAGTCTATTTTTAACAATACTATTTGCGGGATCATTGAAATATGTATTATAAGTAGCATAATTTACGCCTACACTTGCTAAAAGACCCATAAGTGGCCCTTCTGCTTGCTCCAAAAAGTCATATGTTGAAAATACAATAGATGTAATTCTAGCAACTTGATAAAATTTTATATTATTTAATCTTACTGGACCAGATTGAATAGCACTAGTCATATATATTTTGAGCGACATTGCTGGGTCAATTGTTTCACTATAGAATACTAATCCGTTTACTAAATATGTTAGTTGATTATTAATAATATATATAGAAAATGTAGTTGGTATTGAATATGTAGCAGTTAAACTATTATTATTTATTACAGTATAATTAGTGGAATTGTCTGAATTATATGTAAATCTAAACGCATATACTAAATCGTTGTTATCATTTGCTAGACCAGCAATAATATTATCACTAAGATTAGAAGTAAGTAAATCTTGAATATTGAATTGTAAATAAGTATTGTTAGCAGAACTATTGTATTGTTCTTGAGAATAAACAGATTGATTTTGACCAGTAAATGTTGCCATATTATTATTATATACACTAGCGCCAGTAGCCTCAAGAGTTACAGTTTCTGTTCCTAGCGGTATAGGAAGAGAAGGGGGTCCAGCAGGTCCTTGTGGGCCTTGTGGGCCTTGTATGCCATCTCTACCATCTCTTCCATTTGTACCATCTCTTCCATCTCTTCCATTAGAACCAGGAGGTCCTTGTGCTCCATTTGAGCCATTTGTACCATCTCTTCCATTAGAACCAGGAGGTCCTTGTGCTCCATTTGAGCCATTTGTACCATCTCTTCCATTTCTACCATCTCTTCCATTAGAACCAGGTGCTCCATTCGAGCCATTATAACCTCGTGGTCCTTGAGGTCCTTCAAACCAAGATGATGCATTACCCATTATTCTATAAATATAATAGTATTAAATACTATCTATTTATATCTAATCTTCAGCAGGTTTCGTGCGATTTCCTCCGCGGCCAGCAATAAACTGACGTTGGTCTGGTGTGGTACAAACACATCCACCACTGCAGCTTAAACTAGACCCACAGCATGAAGGCTTGCATTGGTTATTCTTGAACATAAATAGCGAATCATTACCTAGTTCAAAAGGGGCCCCAAGTAAAGGCTCATCGGGAGATGTATAGCGCCAAGAAGAGACATTATTGCCGGTAGGTAAAGCAACTCCGTCAAATGCGCCAATAGGTTGGTATTGATCTCTTGCGCCCCCAGATACTTCAGCATAGTTAGTGCGGAAGCCTTCTTTTACAGCATTTTTATGTTGCATGGCTTGATTCATAGAGGGACTTGCATTCTGGAATTCTTCAGGTGGTGTATTAGGGTTAACCATCTGTGGTTGATTTTGCGGCATACCTAAGCTAGAGGGCTTTTGTTTACCAACTTTAGTAGTTGTAACACTCATTTGTTGTGGCGCAGCGGGCTTTATATTAGTATTAGGCATCTCGGGTATAGGGCTGGGCATCTCGGGCATCTCGCGCATTTCAGGCATATTTACAGGATCCTGGGCAACCTCTATATTTGAATCGTCTACTGTAGGAGGTGCTTGAAATCCCTCACTGAAGATACCGCGTAAACCAAAAGGTATCTTGTATACACCAACAACTGAAATTACAATCAAGGCTATAAGTGTTACAACTAAAACACCAGTCTTCATCTTCTTCTATATTATCTTTTTTAAAATGCTTTTAAAGAAAACTTTCTTTTCACCCATTCTTTATCTTCTGTATAAATTTTTGAAGCTTCTGGAATACTTGTTTTGGTAAGTTTTGAAACTGCGTCAAGTTTGCGATATACTCCTAGAGCCCCGTATTCTTCAATTGCCTTTTTTAAAGAACTATGTCTTTTGTCTTTTGTTGCGGTCATTGAATATCCATACTTACTTAATTCACCTTTGCGTAAAGGCCCAATACTCTGCTCTCCTTTGCCGGGCAAACCCATATCCTTTACACATTTTGGCCCAACATAAGATAAAGATTGTTTATGAATTTTTCTTAAACCTTTTTTTGTCATATAGCCTTTTTCAAGAATTGCCGTAGAATATTTACGAGCATATTCTTTACGTTCAATCATACCGGGCGGGCAAGCCTTGCGAGAAAGACTGCGAATGCTTGGTAAAAGTTTCTTAGCTGCAGATAATTTACGGGTTTGTTTTGCACTAACTGCTTTCTTAAAATTTGCTGAAGACTCTTTCTTTACAGTTGTAGACTTTACGCAACGTCTAGGTACTTTATTACCCTTTACTGTTTTATATGCTGAGCGTTTATGATATCCTTCAGGGCATCCTGATAAAAACCCATATGGTTTTGATTTTTCATATTTCTCAGTAGGCATTCTATATATTACACAGTTTAGAGTTTTGTTAATTCAGTACTGTTTGGTATTATATTATTATCTATTGGATTTTTTATTAAATCATGTATTAAATAATATTGTAACATATTTTGATAATATGATGAACGGGGATAGTTTTGAAGTGTATCTTTAAAATTATTTTTTAAACTTTGTAATTTATCGGGGATAGTGTCTAGAGATTTTAAGCAAAATATAATTGGATTTAATATACCAAAAAATTGTGTTAATTCTTTTTCTACATTGCGTAGCATTGAAGTATTTTGACTCTTTAATGTATATTTATTTTGGACACTTACTTTAATTTTTTGTAAAGCATCACGAAATTTAGAAATCATTATATCATCTTTTTCCATCTGGGCATTTAACTCTTCATCCGGATCCATATCTAAATCTGTACGGAGAACTTAAACTTAGAAAATTATACTTATTCATAAGATGAGCCAACGCCAAAGAAAACTTCGTGATGAGCCTCCACCACCCCCATTAGAGCCTCAGCAAGCAAAAGACCGTTCAGTTTTTATTCGTGATAATATTAAACTTGTTGAGAGACTTCGCGATGAAGGTAAGTCATTCGATGAAATGAAGGAAGCTGCTTCTGATTTTGCAAACAATTTTCCTCATTTATTTATTATGATAACGTCCAAAGATGGATATGATGTTAATACCTTAGAATTAATGCTTAGCATGATTGATAAAATGGGGTCTTCCAGAATATCACAGCATGACGCATCAGTGAAAGTGGGTGAAGTACTAATGAAAAATCATATTTCTAAACACTAGGTTTTTTCATTAAAATTTTAAATTCTTCACAAAATTTATAACAACACTTATTAAATGTTTCATAATAGTTTGTAAATAAATCTTTATCTTCAGCAAATTTTTTGGCTAAATCTATACATTGAATTTGTTTTTCTTCATATAAATTTGATACTAATTCAATATATTTTTTTTCTTCTAAAGAAATATTTAATGTAGGATATTTATCATTATCAAGATTATATAGAATTTCTTTTAATGATTCAATAATCTTTGGATTAAATCCCTTAAATTTTTTACCAATAAAATATCGCTCACTGTTACATGGGCGACTAGTGGCAGGCTTATATAAAGAATATTCCTTAAAACATGACCCACATAATGATATTAATGATTGTGTAGATTCTGAATATGTATCAAATAATTTAATTACACAAAGACCATTTAATGATAATACTTGAAATCCAATTAAGAATGAAGAAGTAAGTAATTTAAATATCTGTTTTTCTTGTTGAGTGTAATCAATAGAAAAATCGAACCCTCCATCCGCAGTAAATAAATGAACTTTATTATTAACTTCTTCAATAAATCCATCTTGATTTATTCTCTTATAAATATCACCAGTTCCATCTTTTCCATATGAAATATTTATAATATTTGAATACTTTTTTAAAAATTGGGATGCTTTTTTCCATCCTGGAATACATTGTTTATCAGAACGTAATGTAATTGCATCCATGGTTTTAATTCGTCTTTTATTATTTTCAACTACATCAATAAATGCTTGCATAAATCCACCAGGGCCTTCTGCTATATGAGCGGAACGCAGAAACTGTACTTCTTTTGGTAAATCTTTCATAAAGTCAACAATTTTTAATATTTCAATTAGTTTAAAATAACTTCTACTCAATGGTTTTATTAAACTAACATTTGGATATGGAAACTTTTCTTCTTGTGTATAAACCATTTCATATGGATTTGCGAGTTTTTTCGCTAGTTCCCATTTATGTTCTTCTTCATATTGTGTAATTTCATTCTTTTTATCAAATAATTCTTTTGAAATTTTTATAGTAAAATCATCATATACTATTTCTCTCTTTTCATATGGCGATGATTTAAAAAATAGAACCTCTTTCCAAGGAGGTTTTTCAATTAATAGTTCCATACATATTTATATATTTTATTATTTAGACCTAATCCTCTAGTATTAGTAAATCTACATCTGGCTCCTCAATGCGTGTAGATTCTTGTGGAAGAGTAACATTTAGTTTTAGATTTGTAGCAGCACACTTATCAGCACTTGATTCATATAGCGCATCCTCAACATCCTCTTGTGTAGGCTCATATTCTTCTGCATCTTCATCATCTTCAATTGGTGGAAGCCCTTCTTGTAGACGCATTAATGCGGTTTCATCAAGTAGCAACTCAGAGAATCCAGTACCACCCTTGATTGGCTGACCTGTCATAATATTTGCTGATACGCCTGTAATAGGGTCCATCTCACCAAATAGAGCTGCTTTTAGCAGAATCTTCTCGGTCTCTTCAAACGAGGCTTTTGCTAGAGGGCCAATATCCTGCTTATTGATACCATAGCGGTCAACTGATAGTAGCTTACCAACACGGGTCATCCAATCACATAATAGCCCAAGATGACGGAAATCTACACCCCCAGCATCAGCAAATAGATTTGTAATCTCACTCAGCAGAATAGCACGTGCTGCTTCAATGCCAAGATTTTCATAGATATCATGTACGTGCGATGATAGTACCGCATTGCCATTCACATATGGATGATTAATAACTTCTAGGAAGTTTGAACCATCTGTATCAAGAATATACTGAGTAATCTGCTCATACTTTCCATCTCGTAGTTCATAGTAGTTTGTATCCTTGCGATATGACACAGACTTGATGCCTGATATGCCACGAATAATAATAGATGTTAGAAGTTTTGTTTGCATTTTCTTAAGATTTAGAATATCGTCTTTCGTTGATTCCTTCTGCTCTTGCGCTAGACGAATACGCATGATGAGACGCTCAGAATTGTAATCGGTATAAACAAGATGTACTTCTGTGCCAAACTTCTGTTGTAACGCAAACGCAACGTCGTCCATACTGATATTCTTGTTAAACATCGAGTCACGGTCAAACTCCAGACGAAGCAGCCACTTACTCCACTTTTCCATATTCTGTTCTTCTTCATTCTCAAAGAGTGAGTAGAAGTGAATTAGGTCCTTATCTTCTTCTAACACAGTATTTGTATCAGAAGGGTCAAAGTAAATCGCAGTCTTTGTTACAATATCTTTTAGAGTTGTTAGCTCTAGCTCTTGTGCAACCTGACGAGCCTTGTCAATTGAATCACGGAACTCCTTCTTGAGTGGAATAGTGAGTGAAATCGCCTTAGGATTCTGAGTAACTTTCAGCAACTCTTTCAAACGTGGTACACCTCGTGTAACATTCGACTTGGATGCTACACCGGCTAGATGAAAAGTATCGTCGAAATTTACTAAATCTAGTCCTGTAAAGTGTCGTGTTTTTTCAACTGTCAAATCATAGACCCAACCCTTCAAAGGGGATACCTCTTTAATACTTTTAATTTTATCCCAAACAATATTATTTAAATATTCACGTCTACAAATACGTTCAGTATTATTATTAATAAAATGGTGTTCTAGTTTATCTTGTTTATGAGTAATAGACAATGTAAAGGTTTCCGCAAACAGTTTACTATATTTTGCTAGAATATATAATGAATATTGTCTAGATACAGATTTAAAGTTTTTAATTTCTGGCATATAAGAAGAGATTATTCCAAATATACCATAACGTGCTAATAATGCCATAATCTTTACAATTAATTTTTTAGAAGCAGAGGATGCTTTTACACTACCACTCTTGGCACATATACAGCCATCCCCACTAATATATCCATCCACCAATCCTTTTACAAAATCATCCGATGCTTGAAGTACCCAATCTGGTAGAGTTTTCTCATAAGAGACTTTTCCAAACATTTGACCCATTACTTTTGCTAATAGTGTTGAATGAATTACTAAACTCGTTGTACAACCCTTAATGCTAGTCTTTTCACAGAATCTATCTTCGCTCACAATATGAGTTCCAACATTCCATTTGTCCATTAAATCTTTTACTTTTTGAATATAATCAGCATCATTATTTGTAATATTAATTTGTGTAGAATTACTCATACCTTCTGCGATATAAGCACCAGCAAAGAATCCAAACTCTTTTGTTAGAGCAATATTTTCTGGAATATGAGATGTATCTGGCCTTGTGCGTTTTGGATATACGCAACCATTTTGAAATGTATTTGTATTTCTCCCATTTATCGCATCACGGAAAGCATCACTGCGACTATATGGGATTGTAAAGAGTTGTCCTTGATTCTTTTGGAACCAATGTCTATCACCTTTCCCGTCATATTCACGCATTACTTCTATTGCTTTATTTACTTCTGTTCCATACAACCATTCTGTAGGTGGTAGAATGTCACGAAGGTTAATTTCTTTCATAATATATTCACCAATATCTAATGAGTTTGCAATAGGGATTTCATCACCTACTTCTAGTTCAGTTCCATTAATAGATATTACTTTATTATATAATTTTGTTAAGAATGATCTTGCTTTTGTTGCTTTAATTATTCTCCCAGATTCTAAAACAACTTCTAAAATAGTATCTGTTCCATCTTCATTTATTACTGGATGACGAGTAATTGCTTCTAACTTTGTCCACATCATTTTACCATCTTCGTCGGTAGACAATGCTTTCCAATCATTACCATCATTTAATTCGATATAAATCTGGTTATTTGGTAGCCTCTGAACACGATTAGAATCCTCTGGTAAAGATTCATAATAGTCGTCAATGAATTCTCCAATTTCTGGAGTCCAAATCCTGCCATTTTTCATTATGACGATATTAGTATCATAATCTACAGAATTGAGCGTCATTTGAGTGGATGGCTCGCCAATACTCTGAGCTGCGATAACTCCTACTTGTTCGCCAGGCTGTGCCCAACTCATATAGTTCTTTACAATTAGCATTTCACACAATGTATCAAATGCTTTCTTATTGTAACGGTCCCTGTAAATGAGTTTGTGGGGAGCAAGATAGAAACGCAGAAGCGCACACCAAATAGAGTTAAATGACTGCGTCTTTGCAATGACTTTGCGAATCCCTTGAATCACATAATCTGGTGTCAAGTCAGTCTTATTTTCAGGTGATAGCTTAAACTTCACTTTAATATTTGTCATTAGTCGGTCGATATTTACTGGAGAATATACCGCAGTTGAATTCTCAACATCCTTGTATTTATTTACATTTACAACCATAATCTTCTGATCATTTAGTACTTCTAGTACATACTCATTTAGAATAGCCTCATTGTTTGGGTTATTAACATTCTCATCTAGCACCTTGCTAATATCTAGTTCAATCATACCATACTCTTTCTTAATATCATTTTCAGAAAGCTTACCAAGTCCTAGGCTCTGCGACTCAAGCATAGTAGCATTTGTACCATCTTCGCCATAATGGAACTGAACGATATTCATCTTTGTATCACGCACTGACCCGTCATTCTGTGTTACACAGTCTTCCATCGCCTTTACAAGCTGGCGCTGAATATAACCTGTATCTGCTGTCTTAACGGCTGTATCAATAAGACCTTCACGACCTGACATAGCGTGGAAGAAGAACTCTTGGGGTGATAGACCTCTGATAAACGAGGACTCAACAAACCCACGTGCTTCTGCACTGTCGTCGTACTTCTTGTAATGAGGAAGAGTGCGGTCAGTAAATCCTAAAGGAATACGCTTACCCTCTGGATTCTGCTGGCCCAAGCAAGCCAACATCTGCGCAATATTTACAGTATTACCTTTTGACCCCGCTCTTACCATGCTTACAAGACGATTTTCAGCGGCCAAACTCTTCAGACCAACATCGCCGGCCTCATCACGTGCTTTATTTAGTGCTGTATTTACACGATTCTCAAACTCTTCTTTATTGGACTTACCAGTATTGTTTGTGAATAAGCCTAGATGCAACTGTAGAATAATGTTTTCTACTTCAATCTTCTTTTCACGAATCTTAGAGTCCATGTTACGCTTTGTTACTTCGTCGGCAATCAAATCACTAATACCTACACTGAATCCATTGTACACCAGAAACTGCTCAACTGTATTTTGCATACAATCAAGGAAATGAACCGTTTCGGCAGGTCCATAATCCTTAAAGATTGTATGAATAATACCCTTTGAAGGCTTCGAGAATACATCCTTATCGAAAACACCCTGAGTAATATTACCCTCTTTAATCTTTACTAGATTGTCTGGAATCTTCTCATCGTTGTATCGTGAATTACCCATCTCCATGTTGATAGGCGGTAGAATCTGTGAAATTATTTGCTGACCGTTATAGCGTTCTACTTTACCCTGCTTATTAGACTCTGGCAACTTTCCTGTAAAGTGCTTGTTCCACATCATCATATTCATAAATTGACGACGAGTCAGTCTTATGTTTGGCTGGGTTAGACGATAAGAGCCAATACAAGAATCTTGTACAATACCAATCACAGGCTTTGCGTGACGAGGCGTAATAATCTGCTTTGGCACTGCTGCGATTTCACCAAGTTCAATGCTCGCCTCATAACTCTGAGGAATGTGCGCATTCATTTCATCACCATCAAAATCAGCATTGTATGGCGCAGTCACTGATACATTCAGACGGAACGTATTGTAAGGAAGAACCTTAACTTTATGACCCATCATTGACATTCTGTGAAGTGTGGGCTGACGATTAAAGAGAATTGGATCACCATCCATTAGATGACGATTTACGATATCGCCAAGATTTAGAACAATCTCCTTTGTATTTACATGTTTTAGTGATACGGTGCGACCATCTTTACGCACAATAGTCTTTGCGCCAGGATAATTATCAGCACCATTTTGAATGAGTTTGTAAAGAGTGTTACGATTAAACTTTGTAACACGCTCTGGGACTGTTAGATTCATAGCAATCTTAATCGGCACACCAATCTCTTCAATACTGATATTTGGGTCTGGTGTAATGACTGAACGGCCAGAAAACTCTACACGCTTGCCCTGAATATTGTAACGGATACGACCTTCTTTAGAGCCAAGACGCTGCTGAATTGATTTTAATGGACGACCTGAGCGTTGAGCGGAAGGGGCAACACCAGGAATCTGATTGTCTACAAGAGTTGCCACGTGATACTGAAGAACCGCATACTGATCGTCAATAAGCCCCTTATTTGCGTTATTGTTAATTTTGTCTTGTAGATTGTTATTGGTCTGAATAATTTCAAAGAGTTTGTGTGTCAAATCATCTTCTGAGCGCTGATTATTATCTTGAATTACAGATGGACGAACCTGAGGAGGAGGAATAGGCATTATAGAGCAAATCATCCAATCGGGGCGGCACCAATAACGATTGAGGCCCATGAAATCAACATCCTCATCTGTAATGCGGCGAAATAGACGTAATACGTATTCACATTCCAGAATCTGACGCTGCTTTACTTTTGCTTCTGATTCCACACCATCAATGTTATCCCACTCTGCTACAATACGAGAGATGGCCTCACGCACAAAGCGGTCTGGCTGACGAGCGCCACAACCGTCTTCAATATCTTGGCCGCAGCGGGTAATATTTTTACAGAGTGCTAGAACGGCCTTCCATCGAGACTCGCCACGCTTTTTTAAAAGACTTTTGTGTACATTTTTATCAATAAGTAGTTTTGAGCAACGAATACAAACACAGTCTAGAACATTTAGAACCATAGGAAAGAACTGAATAAAATACACTGGGCGTGCAAGTTTATAATGCCCGAAATGTCCGGGACAGTTATGATTTGTTTGACCGCATGAGCGGCATGTTTTACCATTGTCTAGTACGCCCATGCGGGGGTCAAAGAGGCCCCCGATACGAGGCTCATTGCCATCAAATGTTCCCGCATTTGTAATTTCTACAACAGAGCGTCGTTCAATTTCTTCTGGACTGAAAATACCAAATTGAATACCCACAATGGGTTCAATTTCCGAAGAGGGTTGATTTAATCCACTCGGCATTCTTCTTATATAAATTAAGGTTTCTATAAGTAGAAATTTTGTTTATAAATCAATTTTATATATTATTTGTAAAAGCTTTAAGTCTAGGAATCCATATTTACCATTTCACTAACAAGTGCTTCAAAAGTATATTCACGCTTCCATCCTAACTGCGTTTCCGCCTTTGTTGCGTCTCCACATAATATATCTACCTCCGCAGGTCTGTAAAAATCTGGATTTACCTTTACACGAAGGTTTCCATGTTGATCGTGACCTTCTTCTTTATCTTCAGAACCAGACCATGTAAGTGTTAGACCTTTTTGTCTAAATGCGATTTCTACAAACTCACGAACGCTATGAACTTCATTTGTCGCTAATACAAAATCTTCTGGTTGATCCGCTTGTAGAATTCTCCACATCCCCTCTACATAATCTTTTGCATGACCCCAGTCTCGTTTCGCATCAAGATTACCCAGTTCCAGAGTTTGTTGTTCCCCTTTAATGATACGTCCTAGAGTACTTGTAATTTTACGAGTTACAAAATCCTTACCTCGTCTTGGTGACTCATGGTTAAATAAGATACCATTTACTGCGTATAGGCCATATGACTCTCTATAATTCTTGACAATCCAAAAACCATAGAGTTTTGCTACTCCATAAGGAGACCTAGGATAAAAAGGAGTTGTTTCATTTTGAGGATACGCTTGAACCTTTCCATATAGTTCACTAGTTGATGCTTGATAGAATCTTGTAATATTCTTGTATTTAGAATGACGCATTGCTTCTAGAAGATACAAAGGACCTAGACCATCAGATTCTAAAGTGTATCCTGGCATTTCGAAAGAACGCTGAACGTGACTCTGTGCTGCTAAATTATAGATTTCAAAACGTTCTGTACTAGAATCAAAAGTATATTCTATTTTACGAAGAGTATTTAGCAGTGATGAACAATCTGTTATATCGCCATTGTGTAGCGTTAGATTAGGATGATTTAGTATATGTTGAATATTTCCTAAACTGTTGTTTAATGACACACGACGAAAAAATCCGTGAACTTTATAGTTCTTTTCTAACAGTAGCTCTGCTAGATAAGAGCCATCTTGGCCTGTAATGCCTGTTATAAATGCTACTTTCATCTTTTATAACTTTAGGGCTTTTGTTTAAACCAAATTTCCAGTACTGAAAACACCTAATCTATTCGCAGAATCATCGTGAGGTAAATAACAAATTTTCTTAGAAACGTTTGATAAATCTAAATGGGACGCAAAACAATAGAACGAAGATTCTAAACAATATATTTCTTTTGCAAATATAATAAGATGTTTATATAATAACATTGGTTTATTAACAACTAATTCTGCTACATCATAGAACTTATGACCTTTTTCATAATTATTAGTATTAATATCTAAAACCGGCACATTAGGATTTACTTTTACTAACTCTGAAAATATATCTATTGTTTTCTGCGAAGATTTTTGATGAATAAGAATATATTCTTTTGATATGTTTTGAACTGCTTCAAGCATTTCTAGAGATTCTTTGAAATTAGGTACATAGAAGTATTCAGTTCTATAGTGACGATGTAGTTTCATATCATCATAAAAACTATGAGGAAAATCATAAATAAATGGCCTATCTGCGTGATATCCGCAACTATATACTTTGTATCCTTCATCTTCTAAATATAATTTTCTTGATACAAATGGATGTAGGTCTATATCATCATTAATTATAAAAAGTTTTATAGATGAATCATCACTATACATAGAACGAACTACCGCTTCGTTATTCTTTTTACATACAACAACTGTTTCGTCATAACATATTGAAAGATATCGGATTGCGCCATTCATCCAAAAATGGTCTCCTAACCCAAGATGGGTATATACAAATGCTTTTGTCTTTGCATAACCTTTTTGTTCTTTAATGCTAGAATTCGCAGCATTGTTAATCTTCTTTTTTACACGGAATCTTCTATCATTTTCTCTTAAGACTTCCCCATATGTTTTTGTTAAATTCTTGTCTTTGTGAATATTATCTTGTAGATTCCAAATTGTTAGATTTACTTCTTTTAGAATTTTATAATAATAACTATATTGTATTACATATGTTTTTAGAGATTCATATAGCACATTATATTCTTTTAAACAATCTTCTTTTCGTCCATCCGATATTTTCTCAACTTTAATATCAAGAATTGTTAGTTTATCTAATGCTTCTCCAAGACTCACTGGTAAGACTATCTCAGACATATTTTTATTATTAAAAGAGCGTTTAAATAGATGAATGTGGATAAATTAGAAGAATTTAGAAAGAACTTTTTTAAGAAGCTAGAAGAAGAAAAAGAAGAAAAAGATAGACTTTTAAAGCAAAAACAAAAGTCTTGTTGGCATGTATTTGTTTTAGTTCAAACTATGAAAATTTGTAAAAAATGTGGAAAATTGATTTAAGGATAGCGCAATTCTTACATTAGAAATGAGTTATTATCGTCTTGAGCTTTGGCCTACTGAAGATGGAGCCAAGTATTATTCATCTTATGCTACTACTGATCGCTCTAATGATAATGCTGGTGTAGATTTGTATTCTGTTGAAGATTACAACGTTTCTAGCGAGTTTGATGAGCGTCACAATGCTCCCCCAAAAGCAGTACATTTGCTAGACCTCGGCACTCGTGCCCGTCTTGTAAAAGTGTTTGCGGATGGTTGCGAAGAGGAAGTTCATTATTATATGTATCCCCGCTCTTCTATGTATAAGTCTGGTATTATGCTTGCAAATTCGGTGGGAATTATTGATAGGAGTTATAGAGGTGTCATGAAGGCACTTGTGACAAATCTGAACGAACATACGTATCCCAATGTTGTAGCAGGAACACGTATTACACAGATTGTAGCGCCTGATATGAATTGGATAAAAGAGATTAAGATTGTAGATAGTCTCCCCGAGACTGTTCGTGGGTCTGGTGGATTTGGTAGTACTGGCACGCACTAATTTAAAAAAATTGTTTAAATAATATAACCTATTTTTAATATCATAAATGTCTCTAACTATTGTAATAGGCCCTATGTTTTCTGGAAAGTCTTCTTATTTACTTTCTTGTATTAAGAAACATAAAGAGGCAGAAGACCCAGTCTATATCATTACATCTTCACTCGATAAACGCTATACTAGTGAAACAAGAATTGTTGGCCATAATAAAGATTCTTGTGTAGCGGACATTGCAGTTGAAAATATAATGGACGCAATGATAAATAAAAAATTCTTAAAAGCAAAAGTTATTATTATTGAAGAAGCACAATTCTACACAAATCTTTTAGAGTTTGTTAGAGAAGCAGTAGATGTTCATAAAAAACATCTTATTGTTGCTGGCTTAGATGGAGATATAAATAGAAAACCTTTTGGTGAAGTATTACAACTTGTTCCTCTTGCAGATAATATTATAAAACTAAAGGCTACATGTATGAAGTGTAATGGATTAGAAGAAGCAATCTTTACATCTAGAAAAATTAATAATAATTCTATTATTGATATTGGTAGTTCAGATAAATATGAAGCTGTGTGTAGGTATCATTATATAAAGAATAAATACATTTAGTAAAAAATTGATTAAAAAGTTATTATATTTTTTGTATCTAAATGGAACAATTAATAGTAAAAAAGAGATATGGTTCTTTTGTTGGCTTTGAAGGAGCAAAGAATGCTGACCGTTCTTTGCCTTATGATTTTATTGTACCTACAGATAAAGGGTGTAGTTTATCTAGGAGGAACGAACACCCAGTATTGGTGGGTATCCTTCAAACAACTGGCTCAAAATATGGATTTACAGGGAAAGGAAACTCTATATATTTATGTAGCCCACTTGATGATAAATATCCAGCGTTTTATGTTGGGTCAAAGATTGTAGATAGAGTTAAAAATAAACTTATTACATTTAAGTTTGATTCTTGGCCTGAGAACTCTGAATTTCCAAAAGGGGTGTTTGTTGATTTGTTAGGAGATTGTGGAGATTATATAGTAGAAAAGAAAGCATCGTTATTAAAAGCGAGTCCTTATAAATGGCCGAAAATTATGCCAGAAATTATTAAACCTTCTAGTGAGCGCTACAGAATTGATGCTCCAACCATTAATATTGATCCAGATGGCTGTAAAGATATTGATGACTGTATTTCACTTTGGGACAATAAGCTAGCAATTAGTATTGCGGATGTATCTGCTTGGGTAGAAGCAAATCCATTCTTGCGTTTTGCTGAAAATATTGGTACTTCACTTTACGAAGAAGGAACATGTGTAAAACCCATGTTTCCTAGAGAGCTGTCAGAGAATCTTATGAGTTTAATAGAAGGTGAAGAACGACTTGCTTATAGTCTTATTATCACATTTGATAAAGATATTACTTATGAGTTCAAAGAAACTAGCGTAAAAGTTACAAAGTCTTATACTTATACTAGTGTTTACAACTGTAAAGAGATTGATATTGAATTATTGAAGAACTATATTTCTAGACTATCTGGCTCTCATGTAGAAGATAGTCATAAATGGATTGAAGTATTAATGTTATACTATAATACAAAAGCTGGAGAGCTTCTTAAAGCAAAAAATACAGGTATTCTTAGAAGTCAAAAAGGTATTAATATTGAACGAGCAAAGTTGTTTGAGATGTTTTCAGATACATACATGTATCTTGCTTATGAATCGGCAAAGTATTGCTTGCCAACTGATACTACATTTCATAGTATGCTAGAAACAGAATGTTATGCCCATGCTTCATCTCCTATTCGTCGCTATGTTGATATTATCAATCAATTTGCTCTAAAGAATAAAATCTTTGAATACTGTAATCTAGAACGCTTCAATGACCAGCAAAAAGGATCTAAGACTTACGACCGAGAATTAATCTTTCTAGATTTGTATTACAATAAAGAAAGAGTATTAGATGGAATCGTATTGAATTCTGAAAGTATATTTGTAAGTCCACTCAAAAAGGTTATTTCATATCAAAACACTTTAGATTCTAAGACTCCTGTAAAGTTACAATATTATACCAATAAACAGAAAACAAAGTGGAAAGAACGGATTATATTTAATTTATTATAAATATATATATATATCTATTATAGATGACACTAAATAAAAAGAAAAAAGGTGGTGGACAAACATTTAAAAATAAAAAACAAGAAGGTGGTGATTGTATGATTACAATTAATAATAATTGTGCTAAAGGAGCAAGCAATGCTAATACGAGTTCTACAGGATCATATATAACTACACCAACTGTTAATTATGTAACAGTTCCAGCTACACCCACTACATATTCTACAACTCCTTATTTTTTTAATGCGACGGCTAGTTCAAGTGGTGGTGGAAAATATAAAAAACAAAAAGGTGGTTATATTACGGCTGGTGTAAATTACCCTATATACTATGATAATATAACGCATGAATATTTCATTGTTGACAATATATCTCAAGTAAGAAAGAATGTTAATATTGATACAAATTTCAATATAACTATACCAGATATAAATGTTGTTGGAAGTATTGTTACTCAAGAGGGTGTTAATGTTAGTACTATTTTACCAGTTGGTACATCATTACCTATAGATGGTACGCCTCCTACAGTACCAAGTACTAGTTTATATACTTCCGTTACAGTAGCTTCTGCACCAACAACTCAAAGGGTAACACCATCAATACGAACACCGTCTCAACCATCAATACAAACACCTTCTCAACCATCAATACGACCACCGTCTCAACCATTAATACGACCACCTTCTCAACCATCACCATCGCCAAGGCCATCGCCAAGGCCATCGCCAATGCCATCACCAATGCCATCACCAATGCCATCACCATCACCATCACCATCGCCATCGCCATCGCCATCGCCATCGCCATCGCCATCGCCATCGCCATCGCCAGAGCCAAGTCCATCCCCAGAGCCAAGTCCATCGCCAGAGCCAAGTCCATCACCTTCTCCATTACCATCCCCTAGATCAGAGCCACTATTAACTGTAGAACAAATAATACAATTAATACCTGTAATGGCAGATATTAATCCTTTGAAGGATTACGGCTTTAATACTATTAGTGGGCAGAGTAATCCTAGCTGGAATAATAATATGACAGAATTTAGAAATATCGCAGGGTTTGATTATTATGATGGTTTTGTTTTACCATCTCTGCCACCATCACCCTCACCAGAGCCAAGTCCATCGCCAGAGCCATCTCCAGAGCCAAGTCCATCACCAGAGCCAAGTCCATCATCAGAGCCAAGTCCATCACCAGAGCCAAGTCCATCACCAGAGCCAAGTCCATCACCAGCGCCGCATACAGCACCAGGACTAATGCCATCACTAGTTGATGCATTAACCACTCTTGGAACAGCACCAGAACCAATACCATCACTAGTTGATGCATTAACCACTCTTGGAACTTCAACTACCCCAGCACCAGGACCAATACCATCACTAGTTGATGCATTAACCACTCTTGGAACAGCACCAGGACCAATACCATCAATAGTTGATGCATTAACCACTCTTGGAACTTCAACTACCCCAGCACCAGGACCAATACCATCAATAGTTGATGCATTAACCACTCTTGGAAC
>Ga0214919_10000253_pt1 | contig 90566 bp, 86 predicted proteins | sample LL1503_MetaG_FD_177994 | JGI IMG/M metagenome (GOLD analysis project Ga0214919, IMG submission 177994) | Freshwater microbial communities from Lake Lanier, Atlanta, Georgia, United States - LL-1503 | ecosystem: Environmental > Aquatic > Freshwater > Lake | place: USA: Georgia | collected...
GAACATCAGATTCCCATTAATATACACGTTCAGATCCGGGCGCATCGCATCCATATTTTTCGCCGTTATGACAACATGAGTCCATTTCCCTAACGGAATGGCCCCATTCACCTTGATCTGCACCTTACGGAGCTTCTTGTCCCACACTTCATAGATAAGTGTGGCGCGCTTGGCATCCGTGACTGGCTTGGTCTTCTTAGTCTGAATCGGCTCCATCTTTCTGGCGAGCGTATCGGGATGTGGGCAGGTAAAATCGTCCACATTGGCCGCCGAAGTGGCATAGAGATCCTGAGGGCGCAACTCCGCGCAGAACTGCGCACCACTCGGCGAATCGGGAATCGTCGTTTCGGGACATTCGGATCCAGGCCGCACCTTGTTCCCCGTATCTTCTCCTGCATCCCCCTTGCCCAGAATCCCCATAAAGGTATTGTTGATTCCAGGGCCATCTCCGAAATCAAAGATATGCGCATTATTGGTAAATGAATCAAACTTGACCCAAACGGACCACGCACGCAGCGAACGCATTTTCACCAGATTACCGAATGAGAGTTCGGAAGTATCGCCCAGCCGCACAAACTGGTCCTGGCCATTGAAATACAGCGCCTGCGTCACGGTCGGCCTCGGTGTCTGATCTATCTTTAGACCCCCTGCATATTGGACAATCGCCTTGTCCATATAGTCCTTCATATCGTCATAGAAGCGCAGCCAGATCTCGCAGCCAGCATAGAAATCCATGAGAGTGAGAATCTCTTCGGGAGGGTCCGAGTCCATTTCGTCCTTGTCGTTGAAGCGCAGATCTAGGGCGCGCACACACATTGGCTGGTATGTCTGATCCCGCTGCTTCAGAATACGGCAATAGGCTTGGCGACCATCCTTGAGAATATCGCGCATATAGTCATCGCGACTGATCCGGAATCCGTCTTTCACCGTATTTGTCCGGTAGGCGTGGGGGCTGCCTTTCGTGCTCGCAAGTGCACAGGCGAACATGGTTCCGTCCTCGCCGCTCAGAGTCACCATTCGGCAGAAATCATTCTCTATGCCGTAGCGCTGCACATCTGTATACCCATTAAAATACCGGCGATCCTGAGTGAAGCCCCCCTGCTCTCTGCCGATTCCCACATCCGATCGCCGAATAATGAGATTCGTGATCATATTCTGCTTCTCCGAGTTGGTCTGGGGAACCATCAGCTGGAATCCCTCCGCCAGTTTTTTAGGGGCATAAAGCTCGAGGATGAGGGCCCCAAGCAGTATACATAGGCCGATCCAGACTGTTCCGGACATCTACCGTGAACTACCAATTTAAGAACACCATCTTTACATCGGAGCAAAAAATATGAGATAAAATAGCGATGGACCCGAAGATCTTAATACCGAAGCAGCGGGGTGGTAAAATGCTGGCACAGGGTCATTATGGCTGTATTTTCGACCCCCCCCTCATTTGCCGTGGTGAGAAAAAGCCCCGTGGCGGCTACAGGAAAGGTAAACTCGGAAAGCTAACCGAAATCAGCGATATCAAAAATGAAATCATGGCCGCCGAACTCTTTAAAGGGAAGCCCGAGGCCAGAAAGTATTTCATTCTCCCCGAGCTTGATACACTCTGTAGTCAAGGAACAGAGGGGCAGACGGCTGTTGTGATTTCGGAGCAGAAGGAGAGGAACTTTGGCAACTGCGATGCGCTCCAGCGGGACGGAATGGGTGAAATGTTGCACTACCAAATGGAATATGGCGGAAAGACTCTACAGGACAAGTTGGAGAATATCCAGGTTGCCGTGAAGGAGTTTCCCTATTTCAAATTCATGGGAGAACTCTTAGAAGTTGGGGGGTATCTTTTGATTAATGGTCTTATACATAATGATCTGCACAGTGCAAATATCATGATGAATAAGGATTATCGTCCGCGCCTTATTGATTTTGGCCGTGCCTATTATTCGCGCGACATTACGCACGAAACATTGAATCTCTTAGCAGCCGAATACGCGCCAAATCTCGGTCAGATTACACCCGAATGCACGACGCAGGACGGACTTGAATCTGGTGTGCCGTTTACCACTATTATCCAGGACCTCATTTCGCAGAAACCAGGGCTTCTATATGCCGAGCGCCTCTTTGGCCAAAGTCGCCAGAAACAGATGGTCGAGTTCCAGAACTTTTGGTCCACGTCCAAGGCTATTCAGTCCAAGGACTATCTCAGTTTCTGGCGGCTGTATTGGCCGGCAGTGGATGCGTGGAGTATTGGTCAGGCCTTGGCCAGCTGTCTCTATAAGCTCAGTCAGTCCAATGATTTTATGCAGAGTAAGGGATGGAAGGAGAAGCACGGGACCGTAAAGGCGGTGATTACGGGGCTTCTGAAGGCCTCTCCCCGCCAGCGTCTGGACTCTATGGAGGCTCTTGCACTTTATGATCCTATGAACGTCCTCGTGTCGTCCGCGTCTGGAAAGGCCTGGTTGGAGAAGAAGCAGGCCCAGCGCGAGAAGATGCGCACACCTCTTTAGTTTTATTTACCATAAATAGCGAATGGAGAAATCTATGAAAGGAGGAAAACTGATAGGACAGGGCGCATACGGATGTGTATTTGATCCGCCCCTAGTGTGCCGCGGCGACAAGGCCCCCAAAAAGGGATACAGAAAGGGGAAGCTGGGAAAACTTACCGCCCCAGAAGATATTGCAAGCGAGTTATTAGCCGCGGAAACATTCAAAGATAAGCCTGCATCTAAAAAATACTTTATTCTTCCAGAAATAGATACTCTCTGCGATGAGGGGCCGCGTGGTGAACCCTCTATTAATATCAGTGCGCAACATGAGCGGGATATAGATAAATGCGGCTTTATTACTGAGACGGATGTATCTGAACTACTTCACTATCAAATGGATTATGGAGGCAAAACTCTACATGAAAAGTTGATGGATAGTGAGGTTGTGATGAAGGAGTTCTCCTATTTTCGGTTTATGCGTGATATGCTCGAAATAGGCGCATATCTGCTCCTCAATGGTATTATTCACAATGATCTTCATAGTTCGAACATCATGATGAATAAGGACTACCATCCGCGTCTGATTGACTTTGGGCGCTCGTATGCTGCGAATGCCATTACAGAGGAGACTCTAAAAAATTTGGCAGCTGATTATGAAAATAAGCTTAATGAAGGACCGTATCTTGGTCAAATAACACCCGAATGTTCTATTCATGATGGATTGGCTGAAGGACGCGACTTTGCGACAATGATCCAAGATCTGATCAGGGTAAAACCCGGACTTTTATATGCCGAGCGCCTGTTTGGGCAGGGTCGTGAGGAACAAATGGCCGAGTTTAAGAAGTTCTGGGCCACGTCCAAGGCGATTCAGCAGAAGGACTATCTCACCTTCTGGAAGCTCTATTGGCCTGTAGTAGATGCCTGGAGTATCGGACATGTTTTAGCAAGTGTTCTTACTAAACTTGGCCGGTCAACTACCTTTATGAAGAGTAGGCAGCTGAAGCAGAAGTTTACTCTTATAAAAGCGGTTATTACGGGGCTTCTGAAGGCCTCTCCCCGCCAGCGCCTGGATTGTATAGAGGCTCTTGCTCTCTATGATCCTAAGAATGCCGTCTTGTCGTCCGCGTCTGGAAAGGCCTGGTTAGAGAAGAAGCAGGCCCAGCGCGAGAAGATGCGCCTCCCCCCGAAATCCGCATGAACAGCGGCTTCTCTCTCGGGACACACATGTAGCCACAGAAGACATCATAGTCGAGCACTCCCTCCTTCCTGCTAAAGTTCAGATCACACAGCTGTGGATCCCAGATCTTGTGTTCACTTGCATCCAGATTTGTCACTGGCCGCGCCCCGGATTTCTGCGACCAAAACCCGCCCTTATCCTGGCGCAAAAAATGGTAATCATCCGACTGGTCAATCACGAGAGCAATCTTGGAGAATCCCTTCGGACACTTTTTCTTGAACTGCCCAATCATAATATTGGCATTATCACCCTTTATGCGTGCAAACATATTTGGACACGTCTTGGGTTTATCGGAGGTAAAGGCGGGATATTTCGCCGCCGCCCCTGGCTGATGAAACGGCGCATCACACTCTTTCAACCCCCTGCATTTCGCCAACTGTTTCGGATCATTCACGTTCATGGCATAGGAGAAACAGTTGTGTGTCTCGCGAACCTCTATAGCCTTATTCCATTTCTCGGGTTCATACGCCGGCTCACACCCACTCATTGGAGATTTACGCGGGCAGGACTTCATATGCTCGGCACAAAACGCCTCACCAGGGAGCGACTTTGCATTACACGTCGAAATACACTGGCACTGACGAAGCCTTCCCGTTCGGTGTATCTTTCGTGTCCTTTTTCTGCCCCCCTGCATTCCCTACTATTGTTGGAGAAACTCCCTTTGCCACTTCCTCCTTCACTTCCTCCTGTAACTCCTTTGAGATCTGATCAAGATCCCCCTGTTGAGGTGTCGGCGGAATGAGCGAGTTCTTGGCATCCTGTAGGGCCGTCTGGGGAGTCTGACTCGGCGTCTCACTCAGTTTATAATATTCCTCCTCGACCTGTTTCATCCGGGTTTTCTCAATAGCATGGCAGAAGTAAATGAACTGATTGTCGTGTGTGGGGGGTATGCCAGGAGTATGATATCCGCTGTATTTCCCCGTTAGTTCAATATACTGCCACCCCTCGGAGGTGAGTTTCTCCAGCACCGTATGTAGATAATAGTATCGCTTGTCAAACTTGAAAAGGGCCATCAGCGCATTGCAGATGGTGACCATGAGCGAAATCACCCAGGTTGACCAGTAGATCTGTACATTCAGAATAGTCGCACCCTGTATTGACAGAAGAGCCGGCACAATCAATGATCCCACTGTAATAATAATCCGAGAACAGTGAAACATGCAGGATACTCGCGTTGTGCGATAGCGAATGTGATTAAGAAGTGGAACATACCGTTGCATAATAACACTTTCCTGTAGCGGGTTCAGAGTGACATTCGCCAGAGCTTGTGAAAAATCGTGCGAGCCCATCCCCAACTAAAATTGAAGGTGCAAGGAAAAATCAGCGACAAGTACTCATGGAACTGTGGTCTAATGTCTTTCTGCCCGATCCATACGCGGCTGACTGCGCCACCTGCACAGTTCCTCTGATTGCATGGCGCCGTATTACTGAGGAAAATCCGGGGGCAAGGCTATTTGGTCGCATCAAATATACGAATAAGGAGATCTATGCGGCTCTGGGTGGACCGAATCAGGATACAGAAGGGACCTCGGAGAAACTCTATCTGCCATCATGGATGCTCGACAATCTAGGGGCTCCTGGGGAGGGCGAGCGTATCAACGTGGAATGGTTGTCCCAGGATGCCTTCCCCGAGGCCACGCGCATCGTTCTGCGCCCACACGATTCAGCCTTCTATCACGGGGATGCCAAGGAGGAGCTGGAGCGCTGTCTGACACGTCTGGGAGTTCTCCGCAAGGGCGATACACTTGTTCTGCAACTCGAGTGTCTCGGAGGCTTTGATATTGTGTTTGACGTTGTCACTACTGAGCCGGCGAATCTTGTGCTGGCCGAGGGCGATGAAGTGGTGATGGAGTTTGAAGAGGCTCTGGATGCAATCGCGCCCGAGCCTAGACCGGATACACCGATTCCTGAAGATCCATTCCTGGAAACAGAAACAAAGCTAGGAGTTCGCCTCGGGGGAGAAGAGCGCACAATGCCCGACGGAACCCGATGGAATCCGTGGAAGCATGGGCCGTGGTCTAAGGATTCCGAGCTAAAAAAGGAGTAGGATGGTTGAAGAAGGAGCGAAAAAAATATGTGAAACTCTTGCCACGGATGCACCTTTTTTGATCGGAAGAAATGGGACGATTGAGACCGAAGTGGCATATTTTTGGCTCGTGAATCGTAATGGGTCTGAGAAGAGGCCATATCCCGCAGGACAGCGGAAATATCTAGAGAACAATGCGGGAGTGTTTCCTGCAACGGATGAAAGCATTGATCGCTGGTGTCAGGCCTACGCGGAGGCACTCGGTTATCTCAACTGCTGCGCGGCCGGATGGTATGCGCCCACAGTCAAACTGGAAAAGGCGCTCCTTGACGCGTATGCACCTCTCACATGTGCCAGAGTTCCGCTGAGAAGTCTGGAACCCTATTATGTCCCTACGGGGCTGCGATGGACGGAGCAACTCCGAGGCAGAGTATGCGTGGTGAGCAGTTTTGCCGAGACGATGGAGAAGCAGCTCGGGAAGCCCATTTGGACTGGCGATAAGGCCAGTCTTCTGGATGGACCCAAGTGGAGCTTTGTCCGCACGGGCTATGCACCTTCGGTTGCACAGGGTCGAGCGGGATGGCCTCCAGGCTGTGAGTCTTGGGAGGAGGCGGTGAGCCATGTTGTAAGAGAGGTGGAGTTTACCGGAGCAAATGTGGCCCTAATAGGATGCGGGGGGCTCGGTATGGTGATTGCAGGGCGCTTACGGCAGCGGGGAATCTCGTCCATTGTCATGGGCGGCGCCGTCCAGGTTCTCTTTGGTATCAAGGGTCGGCGCTGGGCCACACACGACGTGATTTCCGGGTTCTGGAATGACGCCTGGGTCCCCCCTACCGCCGATGAGATTCCTGGGGGTGCAGCGTCCGTGGAGGGTGGGTGTTATTGGTGAGGCCTATTAGATGCGCCTCCAGATCGCCAGTGACCTGCATTTGGAACTTCGGCCAAAAATGACATTCAAGGAGATTCTAGAGCCGCGTATGGCACCGGCCCTGGCGCTTCTCGGCGACATTGCGCCTCTTGGTGATCCGAATCTCCGCGCCTTCATGGAGTGGTGTTCCGAGAACTGGGATACCGTGATCTGGATTCCGGGGAAACTGGAACTGCTCGGATCCGGCTTCGGCCTAGAAGAATCCGTGGCGAAAATGCGCACCCTCGTGGAGCCCTTCTGGAATATAACCGTCCTGGACCATGAAGGGATGGTGAGCGAGGATGGAATCTATATCTTCGGTCTCCCCTTCTGGAAGTTTCCGCGCGACGAGGGACACGTCTGGCATCCCAAGTTTTACCGCTATGTAGAGGCCGAACCGAGTCCAATGGATCCCGAGATCATGCGTTCACTGTACAATAAGGATCTGGCCTGGATCCGATCCAAATGCCGCGCCCAGAATGAGCCCATAGTGATTCTTTCGCACTTTGGCCCCACCACATGGCTCCAGGAGGAAAGCTTTATAGGGGATCCGGACCGAAGTGTAGTCTTTCCAGAAATGGAGGCTATTCTGAAAACGCCGGTGGTGGCGTGGCTCTGCGGACATGTTCATCAATCGGTGCAGTTCTCAAAAGAATGGAGTGATGCTACGGGGGCCAAGGGATCTGTTCTTATCGCAACAAATCCCAAGGGAGCTCCTGGGCAGAATCTGGATTTTCGGCCCGACGCAGTGGTTCGGTTAGATCCGGCAATGTTTTCTCGTTAAAAAGAATAAAGCGGAATGGATATAACTAGCGAAAAAAGACTTTCTGATGCTATTCGCATGAGGGACAACCATTTAAATAATATTAAATTCATGGAAAGAGAGATCGAAGAACTTTATGATAAGATTGTTACGATTAGACTTCAAAAAAGACAACATGAACTTTGGGCCCAAGATAATGAGAAGATCATTGCACAGCTTTCAGTTTCGGGCGAATCTCGCGATTAAAGGTGTCCTCAAATCCCCGAATGGATTTTTCAAAGTTCGCCTCCGGAAAAAAGGCAATCTCGCGCTTGGACCTGATGAAGGCCATGGCCTGATCCGCGGTGATGCCCTGTCTCGCAATCAAATACATGGCCACGGAGGCCGCTGAACGCTGCATCCCCGCCGCACAGTGCACAAGAACTCCAGATCCTTCTGCATTAGCCCTACGCAGCTCGGTCGAAATCTTATAGACTAGTTCATACGACCATTTTTCCAGATTACCAATGTCAGGTTCCTGTCGGCTATCGTCGACAGGCACGCGGTATTGACGCGGAATACCATCCTGAAAAGGGAGATCCTTTGAGCAGTTAAAGACGGCGCGAATATTCTTATCGGCGGCGAACTTTGGATCAGCGGCTGCATGGCGATTTCCGAGCCAGAGGCCGGGAAGAATCTCATCTGCCGGCTTTGACCGTTTATACATGTCCTGGGCGTCCATTCTTCTTTAGCGTGCTTTTGTAGGGGCTTAAATTTGAACACACGTTTGGCCCGGATAGCCCCCATGCCCCTCACGCGACATCTATACAGAGAAGATGAAGTCGTCGCTGCACTCGTCGTATGTATTCTTAGGGGGCGGCATGTAGAGGCTGCCTTCTGGTGTTCCGAGCTGCTAGACTCTCAGATGATTGACGAACTGTTCGGAGCTCTGCGTCGTGCCTGGTTCTATGGAGTCGGTATTCAAAGTCTCGGCTGGCTCCGGGCCTTTCAGGCATTAGGAGAGACTATTGAGGCCGAGCGGCTTCTAGAACTTGTGCAGCAACTCTGTAGGGCGAAGAAGGATCGGAGTGCCATGACCCTGCTGGCCACGGATCTGTCCAGACAGCCGGATCGCGTAAATGCCGGTCCTGCGACTGGTTCCAGCTTAGAACAGTTTATCCGTCTGGCCGTCGCCCAGCGGCGAACAACGACGGCCTGGGGGGGTCTGCAATCCCTGGACTATCCTGAACAACTTCTGAAACGCCTGGCAATGTCCAAGCATGGCGTGGCCGGTGCAAAGGCGCTCAAGGCGATTATGGCAGAGCCCTTCGGAGTATGGGAGACCAGGGCCATCGCGTGTGCCGCCCTCTGTCTCAGTCGCGAAGAGTTTCTCAGCTCGTGGGCTGCAGAACCCCAACCCCTCCTCCGAGAAGTCACAGCAGGTCTAAAGGAATGGGGCCCGCTTCTGGGTCGCAGGGGGAGACGTATATATCCCGTTCCCCCCGAATGCCTCTATTACTTTACAGAGCGTGGTCGGACGGTGAGTGTCTACGATTCCACGGAAAAAGAGATCATGGGTCGGCTGGAAAAAACAGGAGGGCTCTGGGGCTCCGTATTCTGGGATTCTATTGCAGACTGGCAGGCCGTCAAGACAGATGACGCTGTCCGCGAGGCCTTCTATGACGAATACTTTCCCGACGATCGGCCAGATGAATGGTCGAAGGCGGACAGGGCCAAATCGCACGGGGGCGGACCTCTACAGCGCGGAGCCGTTGCGACGCTGGAGATCGCCATGGAACGGCTTCTCGGACGTCTAGGATCAGCAGTGATTTGGGGGCGACTACCACCAGTAAAAAATGACTGGACGCCGGTAGATATTAGTGGCTGGAATCTTACACCGGTAGTCTCACGTGAGGTTACTAATGTAGACACGTGAGATACTATGAATGAGTCCTTCCAGCTCCTCTTCAGGACTTACCACTATGCTCACTTCATGCTCAGTATCAGGCTCATATGTAGGAAGCCCCTGCCTCGCCTTCTGCAACAAGTAACGTTTGAAATGGGCCTCCCTCTTTCGGATAAGCTCAATAGGTGGTCCGCAGAATCTCTTTGTCATAAGTTCAATCTTAGTTATCTCCTTAATGAGCTGTTGCTCGTCGCTAACTGTGGCATTTACCATGCTATACTTTTTGCAGATGTTTACCCAGAACTGGATGCGCTCAGATGAGCAGTTCGTATTATCAAATGTCCACTGGTAAACCTCGCGGTTAAACGCGCACCCATGAAGCTCATGCTGATCTTCAATGAACTCTATTAGGATATCGAGCGTCTCCTCGGATTTGAGGTTGTCAAACTGCTTCTCAATAATCTCGCGCTTAATCGGCTCGCCGAACTTTTCTTTGAACTCCGATATGCAATACTGGCAGTCAAGAAGAGCCTCCAACTTCCAGTTTGTCAGGCCGTAGGCCCGCAGCTGCTTCATCACGGCGGAGAACTGCATGGTAGACAGCGGAATATTAGTATAGGGGTTGCGCGGCACTAGGAACTTGGGAAACAGATAACTATGATTCATTAGGCGCGAGGTCATGTCACGCAGAATGGTCATGGCTTCAAACTTGTAGACGTATCGCTTATTCCAGTCATACAGCGTAACGAGTTTCTTGGGGACTTCTCCTGTATTCAAATCCTCCTCATTCGCCGACTTCATACGATTCAAAAGCCACTTGCGGACGAAGCTGCCGAATACTACGCGCAGACGCTGATTCTCCGTGGCCATCTTAATACACCGATTGAGCATGTCCTGCTTGATCACAGGTGTCGGGCAGAATAAGTTAATAGGGCTGAGACTATTCATATCGTTTTTCGCCTGGTTTAAATGCTGCATAACAGTTGTAATAGTCTTCTTATTATTCAACATGATGGTTTCACAGAGCCCCAGATTCTTCTTAAGAATCCACCCCGTAGGTGTTAGCCCGTTAATATCTTGGTAGTGCCTTTTCGCGCACTTTTTCTCCTTTGGAGCCGTATGATGCCCTCTCATACCCAGATTAAAGGTGTTGCTTGCCATGTTAGTTCCTTGCAAAAAAATCCGGCAAGGGTTGGCATCAATTTTATTCGACCTCAAACATGAGTGTCTTTTCAAGAGAAGAATGACGATGACCTCTCGGCTCAAACTCGGAATCGTATATCGTGCCATCTTCTGAAATATAAAGAGGCGAGTCCACCAGTTTTTCCACAGCAGCAAGTGGTTTGTATGGCAGTGGCTTACTATAGAGATGTTGGGGGCAGCGTTTGCATACTTCTGCCGGCCTCCATAGGACTGGTTGTGCGCAGACTTCGATCAATCTGCCATTCTTACACACATAGTCGCAGCGCATATCAATATCGCGCTCATCGTCGGCGAACTCTACGATGTATGGCTGAGATTTATGGGCCTTTATTGCATTCATGAGGGGGAGATGACTGACGCCGAGTGCCTGGCTGATTTCTTTTGCTAGACGGAGTGTGTTTGCCTCCATAACATCCGCAAAGGCGTCCCAAATAATCGAGGGAACGGGGCTCCCGACTTTTGTATTCATGGTGTTGGCTGCGGTGAGCGCCCAGCCTACAATTTTTCACGAAACAGTAGGATGCATAACTCAGAATGGGGGCCACATCTCTGGATGATCTTACATATATCTGCAGAACGATGTGGTAGACAGGCCTTGCCGATGCTTCATATGGATGAAATCAGAGCTTGGATTGCTCTTCTCAAGATCACAGAGGCCATTCTTCCCTGCCCGCTGTGCCAGAATCATTATCGGGCGTGGCTAAAGGCGAACCCGACTGCCGCATTTCTTACTATACGGAGCCCCGCCGCCTTTGCAGAGGCGGCCCAGGAATGGCTATGGCGGCTCCATAACTCTATAAACCGTGATAGGGGTCTGAGCGAAATGACGGCAGAAGATGCCAAGACACTCTATGCCTCGAAAACATCGGCAGATATGCAACAGGCTTTAGATAGGCTGTTGAATGTCTTGGCGGAGGCGAAGTTGCAGAGACTTATTGACGGAATATATACGCGTGAATGGCGAGGAAAGTTGGTGAATCTGAGGAGGCTGTTGGGGTTTTAAGACCGGCCGGCATTTCAAATCGGCACCTAATAAAAGAAATAACGGTAATCGCCCTATCGGCTTATGGCTTTGCGGTATACACACACGTCATCGGCTTCTCATCCTTTGCCTGAGAGGGAATCACCACCTGCTGAGCAATGCCAAAGACATCTGCCGAGCGGATGCCGCATGTTTCTGCGAACTTATACCACAGGAATCCACCAAGACCACCTATCAGAAAAGCAATGGCAATGCCATACGGCTTTTCCGCATGTGTCTGATAGCGTAAAAAAGTCATCAATGCCACAAAAAACAAAGTAACCGTGAGAACAGTTGTTGCCCTGGATTTCCTATTAGAAATGAGAATGCGATCTATTTTGGGATCGCTGGGCATACGAAGAATGGCGATCGCATTGCCCAAAATATATCCGAACAGAAACAGCGTATGCACCATCCAATAACTCGGACTGACATTGATGAAGCGATCTGATGAAATATGTGATGGCACGACGTATGCCTTGGACTTCCCCTCAAACTGCCCGTGAATGAAGAATGGCGTTGTATCATCTACAGGGGGCATTTTCCAGGCAACTAGAGCATGAATAAGGATCACTATCGGCGGAAGAATGATCGTATGCCCTACAAAGAGTATAAATAGCCCCAAGTTGCCGAGACCCATTGCCAAAAAGCCTATGAACCATATCATAATATAGGGAAATGCCATAAATGCCTGTATTATTGTATTTCTTACCGAATATAGGATACCGGTTTCCATTACTGATACCTTTGATTATTTTGGGCATACGTAGAGCTTCTTTCCATCGGCGGTGCGGTTACGAAGAAGAGGAATACCGAGGAGATTAATGCTCGTCGGCCCCAGAAGGCTGATATTTTGCCTGACGAGCAGAAACCCTACGAAAAGCCCAATAGGGATTGTCAGCAACATTATACCGAACGGGTCGCAGCCGAATAAATACCGGAAACTCATGAAAATCCCGATAAGAATGATAAGTAAGCTGGCGCTGACATAATAGCGTGATGCATATGCCGGGCCAAGCGCCTCGAGCTCCTTGGACTGATAGTTGAGTGTAGTAAAGACGTATGCTGCCGCCGTAGTCAGCATATAAATCGGCGCTGAAGGAAATGGATAGAAGACTGAACTGTCTTGAAACATACTGAGTCCTGAGACGGAGGAGCCTGGATTTGAGAATCCCGTGCGGCACTTGTCCGAATACATGTCCGAGTTGGTCAGATTCGTCCCTACCGCCCCAGTGTACTTGGAGAACCAGTTAATCCCGCGAAACAGGAGCGTGGCCTCCAACATTGACCCGAAAAACACTCCATAGGGATATGAGAGAGTAAGAAGAGCATAGAAGCCCGATGCAATGACGATACTGTCAGGGAAAATCCGCAGCATTTCCATCACTACCGGTATTATCGTCTTATCAAAGATGGCGGCATGCAGTCCTTCAATCACGTCTGTTCTTGTGGACATCCTGACCTGCTTTAAGAAAAGTAACGAAGATAAACTAGGGCATAATGGGGATTCCATCGTATTATAAAAGACTCGTTGATCGGTTCCCCAAGCTCGTGCAGAAGGGCATTCGGCAGATGAAATCGGATGTTCTGTTGATGGACTTCAACTGTCTGATTTACCAGTGTGTTCGGAGTGATACGTTGCCCAAGTATACGAGTGAGGGACGTGATGAATGGGAGCGGGCATTGATTGAGGCCGTGAAGAAATACACGGTGAATGTCTGGCAGGTTGCGGGGAAGCCGCCCCAGGTTCTCATTGCCGTAGATGGCGTTGTGCCGATGGCCAAGATTCGCCAACAGCGCCTGAGGCGCTTCAAATCGCGATGGATGGCGGGGATTGAGCGGGAGGCGGGTATCCGCAAAGCGGGGGAGGAGGTCTGGGATACGAATGCGATTACACCAGGAACGGAGTTCATGGAGAAGCTGGGGGTCGGGCTACGGAGCTTGGCGGCTGCGCGGGGATGGCTCGTGAGTTGTGCTGCAGAGGCCGGAGAGGGCGAGCAAAAGGTAATGGCCTGGGTGCGGCGCCAAAACAAGTCACTTGCCAAGAAGTCCGTTGTCGTCTACGGGCTGGATGCCGACTTGATTGTTCTGTCGCTCTTGGCAGTGGCACGGGATGTTCCGGACGTGGCGGGATGGAGTCTGTTGCGCGAACTTGCAGAGTTTGAGGGGGGGCGGGCGGATGGCGGAGCCTTTGGAACTCTGAATATTCGGGAACTTCTGGGGATTCTCGTCCCCCCTGCATTCACACCGGCCGAATACATTTTGGAATACGCCTGCGGGATGAGCTTCCTCGGCAATGATTTTCTACCTCATTCTCTGTCTGTAAAGATGCGGGAGGGAGGACACGATCTCTTATGTAGAACCTTGACCCAGATTCATTCGGAGGGTGGGCGCCTTGTAGGTCCGGATGAGGAAGTGAGGCCGAGCGTGGCCCTCGACCTTGTTCGGCGCTGGGCAGCCTATGAAGAGGAGTGGATCGCGGAGAACTTTGATCATAAATACAAGACGAGGCCAATGGCCCCGAGGAATGACAGGGAGCGCATGATGATCCCTTATGAGCGGCTGCCTTTGGAGTGGCGTGAGGAGGCGGCGATTTGGAACGGAAAGATGTTACCCGAGTGGCGGGAGGAGTATAGACGCAAATGGATGCACGGGGCTGCGCCGGCGCAGACAGTTGGGCAATACATGACCGGCCTCCAGTGGATCGTCGACTATTATCTGGGGAAACCGATCAGTTATTCGTGGTATTTCCCGTGGAATGTTCCACCTCTTTGGGGGGATCTGGAGGCTGAACTGCGCAAGGGGCCGACCGTGCTGGACGCGCCTGTCACACCGCCGGTGGCTCCACAGGAGCAGCTGGCGATGGTATTACCGATGGATTCTTGGTGGTTAGTGCGCGATCCGGCGCTGAGGGCAGTGCCGTCTAAGCTGCCTGCATATTGGCCTGCGCGGTTCGGATTCTTCTCTGTAGGGCGACGATGGCTGTGGGAGTGCGAGGCAGAACTGCCGATTCTGACGGCGACCAGGCTGCGGCAGCTCGTTTAGGCGCGATACAACACAACTGTTGTTGCGCTAGCAATCCTGATAATGAAACGCGCCGATGTGGCATTTACTGCTGCCGAGCCTACAATAGTGGTGCTGACATCGCCGGCAGTAACCGTGACTGCCTGTGCGGCAGTGTTAATATACACGAACTCACTCGTCGTGCCGATATATGACCCCATTGCGGTGATTATATCAGTTGTGGCAGGAAGGGTGAGCGCCTGTGTGCCAGCGGCGGCTTGAGTTGCTACTCCGCCAACCATCTGTGCAGCGGTTACTGCTGATGCACCCGTACCAAGAGCGGTAACGGGCCTCTGTTGAATAATCACGCCGCCGGTGGTTATGATATTGCCCGCCGTATAGACGGGCTGCCCCAGACGCGTCGCCGCGCCCCCAGCCTGCTCTGCGGAATCAATCAGCTCAATAGACTTGTCGGAGTTATACAAGCTGAAAATGGAGTTGTTGGGATCAATATATCCGCGCACACCCGTAACGGCATCAAAGACCTTTACCCAGTAATGATTTGTCGCCGTTGTGCCGACTACTGCCCCGCTATACGTGTCACCCACGGCGAGGCCAGGGTGGACGCCCGGATAGAGCTTCGCGCCGACCTCGCGGAGAATACGGCCGGCGGGGCAGTTGGTAGAAGTAATGGCGGCGCCGGCGGGAGTCAGAGTGATTGCCGTAAGCTTCCCCTCGCTCTTCACGGGATTCGTATTCAGCTGAGTAGTATACTGAAAGATGCTGCCGTTGAAGGCGGTTGTGGCAATGTAGGAGCGCTTGCTACGAGCGTTATCACCTTCGTATGCAAGAGCCATTATACTTTATAGGGAGAAAAGTTACAGGGAGGGCTTGAGGCTCCTGTCGCAGATCAGATAGAAAAAGAGCATATTCGTGCCGGCTACAATGAGTTGGAGGAGGGCAAAGAAGAGGTGAGGAGGGGTAATATGGCGCTTATTGCGGAAGAAGATATAGGCACCCGCGCCTATTACGAGAAAGAAGACAATCAGGTTTGCCAAGAAGAATGTGTAGAACCAGTTGCAGATGGTGGAGTTGGAAATACGCTGCATCCATCCTGGCTCTCCGCTGTAGTCGGCGAAACCCTGCCGCTTTCCCTCTGCCCTAGCTGCCTTCGCTGCTCCTGCTGCTTGCTTCGCTGCTGCTTCTTCCTTCGTTACATCAGCTGATCTCTTCGGTACATCAGCTGATCTCATCGTTACATCAGCTGATCTCTTCGGTACATCAGCTGATCTCATCGTTACATCAGCTGATCTCATCGATGATGCCTTCTTCGTAATCGATTTAAGCCAGTCCATATATATCTACTCTTACAGACTATTTTCGCGGCCCAGCCATCCAACAGATTTTCAGCCCAAGAGCTAATGGGAAACGCCCAATCGCACAATCCTTCGCACGTCCGGATTTATCGGGATCTGCTCCGGATTCAGAATCCACAGACACGTGCCGAAATGATCCGCACTCTCATAGTCGCTCCGGAATACGTGGCATCCGCCCGGGCCGCTGGGATTTACGCACATATGCTGGCCTATATAGCCCGTGTGCAGGCCGGTGAGAGGCCATCGGCTTTACCGGGGGAGATATCAGCCGTTGCCCCTACAAGGCATGAGAATCAGCCCACGCAGATCACTAACTTCACCCAGACCCAACTCCCCCCCTCCAGTGCCGTGATGAAAGGCAAACGCAACGAGAAGGCCCTCAACTATTTTCAGAGTTGTCTGCAGGTCCTCGGGCTCGAGGAGGAAGTCGCCCTCACTGAGATCACTCTCAAAAAGGCATATAAGGTCGCCGCCCTCAAGGCACACCCTGACAAGGGCGGATCCGAGAGGGATTTTGAGGCCGTCACTCGTGCGCATGCATATCTCGGCGAGATCCTTCTCCGTATCAAAGGCGGCAGAACGAAGGAAGGAAAGGTCGATGCCCCAGAAGCTCTAAAGGATACGCGTGAGGGGGTGTCTAAGGAATGGGAGATGGTGCAACCTGTCCGGTTAAATCCGAAAAAGCTGGACATGAATGCCTTCAATCAGATGTTTGAACAGACCCGTATTCCCGATCCCGAAGAGGACGGATATGGCGATTGGCTCAAGGGATCCGAAGCGGCGACCGCTGGTCCCAAGTTCGGGGGGAAGTTCAATCGCGATGTGTTCAATCAGGCATTTGAAGAGGAGGCCCGATCCCGTGCTCGTGGCGGGCAGGAACTGGCTCACCGACAGCCAGAGGCCCTGACTCTCGCGCCCAATGCTGGTGTTGAGTTGGGTCGCACAGGCGGTGGCGGCTTCACGGCGGCGGCAAATGCGAATCTAAAGTTCACCGATCTTCGGAATGCCTATACTAGCGACAATATGATCACGAACCAGGTGGCAGATGTGCGCGTGGAGACAAGGAGCTTCGATCAGTTCTCTGCAAGCAGAAAACAGGCGCCGGCGCCTTTGAGCAATCAGGAGCTCGCGGGTGTGCAGGCGGCAGAGGCAGCGGCGGCGGCGCGTGAGGAACAACGACGTCTCCGAGCCGCCCAGGAGGATTCTCTAGGATCGCAGTATTTCGAGCGGATGAAGCGGCTCGTTATAACTAACAGCCCTCACACGTCCTAGGCGTGGGAGGGCGCTAATAAGACAGCCTGCCCGGCTTATTACAAATAGTGGGTCAAAACAGGATGGCCAAACCAGAGACAATACAACTCGTGGTCGTATGCCTTGTTCTGGCTACGGCAGTAATAGGTGGATGGTATGTCGTAGGACAAAAGCAGTCCGACGACCCCATACAGGATCGTCACATGATGAAGCGTGGGATGACGAAGCCTGTTCTCTGGATCTTTGTGAACAATAGCGAGGTGAATGCGCGCGGCTGGCAGGATTTCGAGGCCCGTTCTTCCCGTGCCATGAACTTGCCCTTTCTCAATCTGTGCTATGAGAGCTGTGTGAAGGCGAATGGTGAGGAATACCGTATTGAGGTCATTGGTGGTCTGGCAGATCTGGCTCTCCGCCTGGGCGGCTGGGAACACATGCCCACGGGCCTACAGAATCCCGAGGCGATTATCAATGAGCCCGAGCTCAACTGGATTCGCGCAGCCGTCCTGGCCAAGTTCGGCGGTCTCTGGGCCTCTCCCGCCCTCATTTGGCTGAAGCCAATGGGCAAGCTCTGCAAAAAGACAGTAACCCTCTTCGGTTCCGACGATGAAGTGAGTTTCGTGGGTCCCGGAGGAACTGGTGCGCCCTCACTCCGTGTCGCGTGGTCGCCGGTGCCCGAGCATCCCGTATGGGTGGCTTGGGCCGAAAAAGCACGCACGAGGCTGGATAAGCGTGCGGGGGGTTCCGAGTTCCGCCGTGACGAGATGTCTGATGCAGTCGACGCTCAGCGCTTGGCTATTTCACGTGGGGAGCCGATTGAGATGCGCCCGACGGCCGAGTTATCACGCAAGGGTGCAGCAGGACGCCGTATCCAGTGCGAGGATCTGCTCGCTTCGGGGGATGCAGCGGATATTCCTTTTGAGCTGACGTCCGATGCCGTCTATGTTCCCATTCCTTGGCCTGAGCTCAAGGAGCGGCGGGCGTTCGGTTGGTTCTTGAGGATGAGCGAGGACCAGATTATGGATTCTAATCTGGCGGTCAGTCATCTCTTTAGAGCCGTCTTGTGATTTAAACGTTTTACCCCATCATAAGTAGAATGCCAGAGCCGGTCACAATCTATTATACACGCAAGTGCATCAGTTGCCTCAATAAGGTTGTGATTCCGCTGCCGAAGGGCTATCCGTATTATGAGGCGCCGTGTCCTTGGTGCAGGGCTACAGTGCGCATTTGGCCCTAGTTACGCAAAATTTACATTTATAGGTGCGATATACATCGCATATACAAATGTCAGAGACTAGACGTGAATCATTGATGCATCACACGGCGAAGTATCAGCTGGCTAAACTGCTTTCTGAGCGTGCTAGAATGGGAAATAGGAGTGGTGCTTGGGTTGAATATCCGATTGTAAAAGGGGTTGGGGCAGGCTTAATAGACGAATGCCACTACTTATTTGAAGACTTGATCTTAAAAACATTTCCGTTTGAAAAAACGCTTCATATAACATCTGCAAAAACCCCTGCTCAAGAGTTACTTGCCAACCTGTCTCAGGAGTTAAACGTACATATAGGGGAAAAAATGGGTGCTTTACCGAAAACCGAACAACTTCATGATGACTGGGTTCCTACGTATGCTACGTGCAAAAAAGCTGGTTTATGTGTCCTAGCTGTTGTTGACGTGGCAGTTCCATATAAGGGGGGTATAGATGAGGTGTGGGAAGTTACATATAAGCATGCATTAACTAGAGAGAAAGTTGATATTCTTAGAAAGGAGCTTGGTCCTGTAGATATTTATGAAATCTCTGCAGAATGGATACTGAACAGGGATGTTAATGAGCCGCAGGCAGAAACACTGTCAGCATTATGTGATGCGGCAACGGCGTGGCCTTGAACGGCAGTAAAATTGAAGGTTAATGATTTTACATATAAAGGTAAAATGTGTAAGATCATTGAGTTATTCGGATGCTGTATGACTAAACCCTTCACCATGATCTTAGAGGGGCATGTTGATTCAGAGATGTCCGAACGCGACTTCATAGACTTATGTTGCAGTATAGGAGACTCACTGGATTTCGGTATCTGCTATTCAAAGAGAATAGCGGAAGTCAGGAAGTTTCAAGTGCCTGACCCCACAGGAGGATATCAAAATAAGTTCTCGTTCCACGTGCTCTTTCCAGATAAACGTGGCACAAGAAATGCTAATAGGCAGTTTGTGGCGGATAAGATGGCATGCCTTCTTGAAGGGCTTCTAGAAGATGACCTCCCAGTTGGACTTGAAGGTCAGTTTGATTCTTCAGGAAAAAAGACATTTGCGCTAATAAAAGTGCCGTGATGGCCTTAACGCAGAGTCGCAGTCGCCTGTGTGGAAGCCACAACTGCATCCCGCGTGGTCGTGCTCGTCTCAACCTTCCCCTCAACGACTTGAGTGTTTTCTGATGCACTGAAGCCGTTGGCACCCCGCATGGGCACTCCCGTCGTGGCCTCAAATGTCTTCCGAGCCTGAAAATCGGCGAAGCGTGTCCGCGCCTGCAGATTCTGCGTCAAAAAAGAGGCATCCATATTGCGCGTGGGATTCTTGTTCATTCTACCTTAGGCCGAGGTTAAAGCCTTACGTTTCCTAAAGAATCCTAAGAAAGCCCGCCATCTCTGGCGCCGCTTTTCAGCCTTCTCCTTTTTTTTATGAATATAGTCCTTGACTATTTCCATAATGTTCTCCTCAGAACTGATTGTTATCTTATATTTGGATGTGCCTTTATATACGTGAAATGCCGGCAGTGACCTGATATGATCACGATCCTCTATATAGTTCCAACTGTCAAAGGCGCGAACAGTAAAGGGAATACCGGCCTGTAAGCACTCGGCCTCTACAAAGTCGGCAATCTCATCTTCGGAATCTCCTACAATGCAACAAACACCATAGGACATTTCAGGATACGAGCTGGGATGGCGCACCCCCCCTCAATTTTTATAAAAACTCCACGGTCGCCGAGGCCCCGCTGAGATCTCGAAAGGGATTCTCGGGCTGGATCTGATACAGCGTATGCTTGTGCTCCTTATAGAGTCGCTCCTGGGCACACAGATCATATCCGTGAGGCCGCAGAATATGGCGGAAAATCGTCATGAGGCGGAGAGAGTCCATCGCACCGTGAAGGAATCGCGTGGCCTTGCAGGGGAGATAATAGGGCTCGAGTTGCTCCAGCCAGTCTTCATGAGCCGCTAAAGAGAGCTCGTCCTTGGTGAACCAGCGGAGATCCGTCATATTGATTAGCCCTGTGGCCCGGAGAATGCTGTCAACTAGTTCCTTTGGTGGTTCTTTCCTAAATAGCTTTTTATTGGCCATGCCCCCTGCATCCTATTCCGAAAAGAAGAGGCGCATAAGATCCATAGAGTGCGTTTTGCCCTGGGCAAACGATATCCACCCCTTCAGAATCAGCTGATGAATATCCTGATTGATGCTCGGCGGAAGAATACCCAGCTGCACCACAGAATACGTCAGCTCATGCAGAAAATCCTCATAGGAAATGCCCGTCGTCCAGATGTCCAGGAATACGGTCATCATCTTTTCCCTGTCTTTTCGGACATAGGCCCGCAGAAGATCAAGGCACAGCGTAAAGGACGGTGATGCAAAAAGGCGGATAATCTCTTCTGATTTTATCGGCGCCTCGCAATCTTTTCCATAGACCTTTCCCAGAATCTGGCAGATGTTCTTAATCTCTGTAGGAGTTTGTGCGAGACTCATAAAGATGGCAATAGCGGCGGGGGAGATGGTGAGCTGCGGATAGCCGGCCTCCGCGCAGAAATGGTTCACAAGAATACTGGGAGAAATCATGTCGAGCTCCAGATGCATACAGCGGGACTTGAGGGGCTGAATAAGATCGGTGGAATGACGGCTGCTGAAGATGAACCGCGTGGTGTGAAAATGGGTCTCCATGGGTCTGCGAAGAGCCTGTTGGGAGATCATGGGGAGCGAATCAGCATCGTCTACTACAATGAACCTGTAGACTCCTTCACGCGCCGATGAATGGCGGACAAACTCTGCCACCGATTGGCGGACGCAATGAATCCCGCGATCCTGCTCCGATGATAGCCACAGGGTCCATTCCGTATCCTTGATGGAGATTCCGTGGGGGGCATAATAGGCTTTGAGGAACTCATTCACGAGAGTCGTCTTGCCACAGCCATAACCGCCCGAAAGAAATAGATGGGGGGGATCGGTCAGAACAGATCCCAGAAGTTTTACACTATCCTCTTGGCCTATAAGACAGCTGGTGAAGCCACCAGGTATTTCTACTTGCATCCTGTTTGTTTACAGAGAAGAGATTCTTAGGCGCTTTGGAGGTCTAAACATACTGAACCCGTTATTTAGAGATGGCCGACACCCTATACAATATTTTGGGGGTGGCACGTGGCGCGGATGGCGATGAGATTAAGAAGGCATATAGGAAGCAGGCGCTCATTAATCATCCAGATAAGGGCGGCGATCCTGAAAAGTTCAAGCTCGTGCAAAAAGCCTATGAGATTCTGAGTGATGATCAGCGGCGGGCCATGTATGATCAGACGGGCTCGGAGCATGACGTATCGAATGAGATTCCCTTTGGAGGGCCCTTCAGCGGGCCTTTTGGCGGTATGCCCTTTGGCGGCGGTGGTGTGCCCTTTGATCTCGGCAGCATGTTTGGAATGTTCGGGCCTGGTATGCCCCAGCCAGGGCCTAAACGTCGCGGAGGTAAGGGGCCTCCAAAGGTGCACGAAATGCCGATTAGTCTATGGGACTATTATCACGGAAAGAAGGTGAAAATACAGTTTGAGCGGCAGAAGTTTTGTGGGCCATGTAAGGGTGAGGGGGCAGAGAAATATGATAAATGTAGCGGTTGCGGGGGGTCTGGTACGAAGCAGCAGGTTATAATGATGGGGCCAATGCGGGCAATCACGCACGGTCCGTGTGACATGTGTCGCGGCGAGGGAAAGCGTATGGCCGCGGTATGCAAGGCCTGTAACGGGAAAAAGTTCCTATCACAGGAGAAGGTGTTGGAGGTTGCCATTAGAGCGGGAATGCGGCCGAAGGAGGTGATTGCCTTTGAGCAAGAGTGCTCGGATCAACATGAATATGTAGAGGCCGGCGATGTGCATATCGTGCTACACGAGGCAGATGAGGAGAACAGATTCAAGCGTATCCAGGGCACGGATGATCTGCAGGTCGCCACGACGATTGGGCTGCGAGATTCTCTGCTGGGTTGTACGGAGCGCTTGGCCGGCCATCCAGGTCATCCTCAAGGGTTTGTCGCCGAGATACCGATAGGTGTGCAGAATGGTGAGGCGCTTTTGATTGTAGGCGAGGGGATGCCGCGGAAGGATGGAGGGAGAGGGGACCTTCGCCTTTTAGTATCTGTGCGTGCCACGGATGCTGAAAAGAGTGCATTGAAGGGGGGGAGAGAGAAGTTGCTTGAGGTATTTACACTATAAAGAGAGCAAATCACCTGTGACGTCTAAAGTAAAGAGTTTCTTGATGGTCTTCTCATCTTTCCAACTGGAGAAACCCTTCATATATATTGATGGATAGTGGATAAAGTGTATAATGGCGCCACCGCCAGTATAAACTATTCCACAAAACTCTGACGTTTTTATCATATGCACAATGCCCCCGTATTGATCTAAAGTAATAATGAGTGTATTTCCACTGATCTCAATCTTTTTGAAATCTCCCTCTGACCCAGGCATTGTATACTTTTATCGTTGACGCATGACATGTATCAATTTTACGGGGATTTACTACATCTTAGGTGCAAAGGCGGCGGGATCGGCAGCCAGCTTCCACTCGGGGTTCATGTGACCCAGGGCGGCCTTCTCTGCGGAGGGGCTCAGAAGCATACCGGGCGAGGAGTAATCCTGGGCTTGAGTGAGAGCATAAGGCATGCCGCCGCGCTGCCGCCTGGTTTTGCCGAGCCTCTTATTGAGCTTCTTCAGCATGGCCATAATCTTCTTGTGATTCATGCGCTTCTTCCCGCCGCCGTCCTGCATGCCCTGGATAGCATCTATGGACTGATCCAGAGGACCAATACGGGCGGTTGCGCGGAGAGAATCATCCAGCATGCCGGTGTATCCCATGGGGGCGGCGGCGGCGAGGCTTACCGCCGCGCCACCGTACTGGCCCTGATGGAGCTTCAGGTAGTCGCTACCCTGGCCCAGATTCATGCGACTGGATGCGCTCATACTGGTATCGCCGAGGCTGGCGGGGGAAATAACTTGGGCGCCACCGTACATTCTGCGTCTAGAAACCTTGCGACCACGCTTCATCTTTCTAGACATTTTACGCATGCTACCCTTTCTACGAGTTGCCATTTCTACCTTAACTTTAGAAAGGAAAGTGGCCTATTTTGAACCGTTACGCCTGACAAACCGCATGGTATCATCAAATCCGCCGATGTATTTGGCGTCGCAGAAGACAATCGGAAATGTCTTGTGTTCCTTTCCCGCGAGGCCCTGTATAAAGGTCAAAAATGCCTCCTTCTCTGTGAGATACTCATCACAGTTTATGGCCGTAAAGGTGTGATCAAACTCTTCAAGGAAAAACTTAACCCTATCGCAATAGGTGCAGTCTGTTTTCGTGTAGATAGTGAAGCCGGTGGACTGAGGTGCTGGAAACTCCATATTGTATACAATATTGAGTTTGCAGTGGTTTAAATGTCCCTGTTTAGAATCCGCGAAGGGCAGGGGCCTGAATGCGGCGCTTCTGAATGCTACCGCTGGCAAGGTAGATGGAGTTTTCCGTCATGATAATGTAATCATCCTGCACCTTGTAGACCTTCTGCACGAGACTGGTGAACTCCTCGTTGGATTTGATCAGCATCTTCTCCTTGGTCTCCTGATCCTCACCCAAAAAGGCCTTGCCAGTGGCAGTGTCGAGATAGTAGTCGAGCAGAATGGGCTTATCTTGCTCCATGGCCAGCTTGGCGGCGTGGACCAGGACTTGGGCGGAGGGGGCGGCTGCCGGAGTTTGCGCTACAGTTGCAGTTGGGGGGGCGGACATGTTAAATTCTGAGGTATTCTGGGAAAGAGGAAGAGAGTATTTTACGCGAAGCGGTGTGCCTTAGCCTACACCGCGACCCGAAGCCTAGACCGCGACCTGGGGAGCCTTCGTGACCGTATCCTTGTGTTTCTGTAGAATCTCATTCATAAAGCTATATGCCTCATCAAGTTGTGGCTTATTCCTCGCACCGGTAATGATAATGCTCCCCGTCTGGAAGGCGGCAATCGTAATCTTCTTGCACTCTCCCACCTTCGTCCCATCGCCCTGGCCGTTACAGAATCTCGGACACATGCAAATCCCGTGATTGCCCGGGGCGGCCTCATTGTAATAATACTTGGTGTTCACACCCTGATAAATCGTCGTCTCAAATGTGCTGGACAGGCGATACTGCTGACAGAGAAGTCGGTGCAACTCGGCGCGCTTCAGAAGTGCGCTCATCTTGTAGTCGGAGTTCAACAGCTGGATCGCAAACTTCTTAATCGTTAAAGGAGTCTCGGAAATGGGTTCAGGGAGAGAGTTAAAGATACCAAGGATAAACTGGAGAACATTCTGCGAGAACTCTTCAGAGGTTACTCCAGTCATTTGAAATCCCCCGTTGGCAAAGAGCTTCATATTTACCTCCTTGAACTCCGAATCTTCTCCACTTCGCAACTTTCGGATAACCAAGGTGCTCTGATTAAAGAAGGTTTTCACACTCACTCGGCGCTTGGTAAGCATATCACGTGCCGAATGACCAACAACTTTGGTTTCATGTTCCATTTTGAGTACGCCTTCGGCCGGATACCCAATAGGTATCAGAGACGCGGGGATTTGCTCAAAGAGTTTAGTCAAGTTAATCGTGCAGCCAAGATGCCCCGTGGTTACGAGAGTAGAGATCCGAAGAGGAGTGAATGTCAGTGGAGTAGTCATTGAGGCCCTTTATACCCTCAGCCGATTCGCGGTTATTGTTCCAATTTTGCCAAAGCCGGCGGCCACTCCTCCAGATTGTTCCTCACATGAGTTTCAAACCACGAAGAAAGAAGCTGGCTCCGGACTTTCGGGTTGCACTGTTTCACGAAATCGGTATCCGTTATCCGGAGCATTTCTGCCAACGCATCCGGTGTAAGAATATTCAGCGATTTCGCAGCAAAAAGACAAAAAATCGCGAGATCCGAGAAAACCCATTTTGGAAGAACCCGATCAAATACCGAGCGAATCTGGCTAGAATGAACGGTGAAGAACTCGTGCCAAAGTTTCGCACAATCTTGAAATCGGCCCGGATTCAAAATAAAGAAGCGGATATCACCTCGGCGGAACTGAATATCTAGGCCAGACATGGCCGAACCGCGTTCCTCTCCCAAAATCTTCTGAATGCGCACCTGGAAATCCTCATGCTTCGGGGCTTCAAAAGGAATAGTGAGAAACTTGTGCACGATCGACTCATGAATACGGGAAATAGAGTTGCAGAGGAAGATAATCAGCACCTTCTGGGGGCTCATATCAAGAAGTGGTCTGAGTGCGATTTGGGCCTGGTCAGTGAGTGTCTCTGCCTCGTCGAACACGATGACCTTTGGCCCCGTAGTGACAAAGAGCGCATCAAAGGACGATCGGATGAAAGGATATACGCGGCTACGAACGGCCTCCAGTCCTCTTTCATCGCTCGAGTTCAGAAAGAGGGCGCGACCAAAAAAGGACTTGGACGCCCCGTGTAGAGCTTCCACGAAATAGCGGGCCGAGGTTGTCTTTCCGGAACCTGGGGGGCCAATCATTAAGAGATGAGACCGTGTGGCCGGCTCATCAACCATTGTTTGGAGGATTCGTTCAATACGCAGAGGAAGACCAAGTCCTTCCATTTACTAGAAAAGAGGGAAGATTGTTTAGACCTACAGGGTAAAAGGCTTAAACTCCAGCGCACGGTGTGAATATAGGAAAATGCCCCCCGCACGTGCAAGTAAAAAGAAGGTAGAGGAGCCAACTGCCATTGTTGAAACCGAGCCGAAAAAGAAGGCCGTGAAAAAGGCGGTGAAGGTGGTTGCGGTTGTGACTGCAGATGGTATTGATGGCTCCTTCAGTCAGGAACCGCGACGACCCCTCATTGCCCATCTTAATATCCGGACGAATGAAGTGATGTTTCATGACCAGGTTCTGCGCTACGACCCGAACCCCCCTACAGATGTTGACCCGAAGCCATATGATGCGGCCGATGGAGATCTGTTCGCCGTTACCCAGGAGGCCCTGGAAGTTAAGACGCCTCCCGCTCCAGTTGCTGTAGCAGCCGCACCAGTAGAGACGACGAAATCCATGCCCTGCTTTACCCGGGCAAATCTGATGGTGCAGTTCAAAGAATGGTCGGATAAGAAACTTCTTCCTGATACTACCGAGATTGCCTGTTTCTGGTGTGCACATCAGTTTGAAGGGCGGCCATGTATCATTCCTGAGCGCGAGGTGAATATGGTGTATAATGTATATGGTAACTTCTGTTCTCCAGGATGCGCCATATCTTATCTGCTTATGGAGAATCTTGACCCACATGTACGCTGGGAGCGCATGGCTCTCCTACACCGGATTTATGATAGTAATGGGACTGGTCGTATCTTTCCTGCACCCGCAAAAGAATGCCTGAAGCTATTTGGAGGGCCAATGTCGATTGAAACATTTCGGGCCACAATGTTTGAGAAGAAGGTGCGCGTAGATCTTCATATGCCCCCGATGGTGAGTATCCTCGGCTCTATTGATACGAAGCCCATTGATTTCTTCGATACGAATCTAAAGCAGGGTGGGGCTGTAGTCGCCCTGCCACAGCGTTCGGTGGAAGAGGGACTGCGCTTGAAGCGTAATAAGCCATTGAAAGAGCGTGAGTCAACCTTGGATACTGTGATGAATATAAGGGTGGGGGGGAAAAGGTAGGTTGGCTACCTAAAATTGAGTCAACAAATCGTGTAGTGACAAGCATAGAATGTCTGAGAATACTATTAAGGAGCTCTTTCGCAACCTTGAGAGGACTGTCAGTGATCGTCTGAAGGTGATTGACGATTTGATTCGCACATCTGAAGGTGGGCGATCTTATGGGCCCACGGGGCCTGTTACGAGGTCATGTGCCTGCTCTCAGTCGTATTCAGGCCCACGCCCAGGGCCAACAGCTGCAGAGCCCTGGTCTCTAGCTCTTCTTCAGCGTATTTCATCACTGGAGGCCGAAGTGCGCAGCCTACGTGCTGAGCTAGATAATACACGCGCACCACTGATTCCTCAATATCCTATGAGTGGCATTGAAGTTGTTCCTAAAAAGGAGATTGTGCTCACTGAAAATAATCCAGAGCCACTGAGTGTGGCCGATCGTCTGCTTCTGAATACAAGTGCACTAAAGGCATTGGAACAGGATGAGCAGGAGGAACACGAGCAGGAAGAAGAGCAGGATGAAGAGCAGGATGAAGAGCAGGTATATCAAGAAGAGCAGGAGCAGCAGCAGCAAGAAGAGGATGGAGAGGAGCTCGAGGAGTTTGAATACAAGGGCTCGACCTACTACCGCGACGCAGACAAGAATGTCTTTATGGCAGATGAAGAGGGCGAACTCATCACAACCCCTGTTGGGGTTTGGAGTGAGGTAAAGAAGCGGATTATTACTAAGAGGGGTGAGTAAATTTAGTATTCAACGGTAGATGTTAATAGTAATCATTACAGCAGCCCTATTTTCAGCCCTATTTCTTCTAGATCTTCTCCGACACGATTATCAGCTCCTACCTGGGCACGGGTTTTTCGGTATTTTATGTATATTCGCAATGAGTATTCTGGAACAGAATAACTATGCGTATGTTGGATGGGGTCTTATCCTATTACCTCTTATCATTCTATTGATTGGTTGGGGGATGATGTTAGTCGGTTATGATCCTCGTCTTAAACCCTACCCTGCAAAACTACAGCCATTAGATGCCGAGATAAATTTGAATATAAGGTAAAGTGGCCTAAAATCTCGGCACGATCTACATATATAGATGGACACCATATTTCTTCTGGGCCTATATAATCGGTTTAGTTCTTTTTGCACAAATGCAACGAGAACTATACAAAAGGTATATGATTCTGTGCGCACGGCATTAGCGCCCAAGTATTATCTTTTCTTCAATGGTGTTGCGCAGGCCTACGCAACCACATCTGTAGAACTGAATAAGCCTGGTTCTGCGCGCCCAATATGGGTCTATTCTCCAGAGGCAAACACATTTTTAGAATGGCCTTTGCATGATACAGATACTATTGAGTATCATCAACTTCCTATCCTCAGCCTCGAGATTATTGACGGTGAAGATACAGTCAACGATTTGAGCGAGTTTGTGGGAAAGATTCGCGTTCACGTGAGAGGAGACGATAAGTTTTCCCCGTCTATTTCCAATATTGTGAGTGCATGGGCAATCTCTTCCAAGATTGTTCTGGATCCTCGGCTCAAGGGGAGGATGATTGACACTGATGCCGCAATATCGGAAGTTGATTTGAGCTCAACGATGTTCGTTCGCCCAGAAATGGAAAATGTTGATTAGGGGGCTTAAAATTGAGGTGATATTCCATTCATACCGAAGGCACTAAGATGGATAGTGACCTGAATGCTGCTCTACCTTCTGGCACGTGGACATTATATTTCCATGCGCCAAAGGAGAAAAGATGGACGATCGACACGTTTCAGCCCATCGCTAAGATGTCTTCATTGGCTGAAACACTTGCAGTATTTAATGAGCTAGGTGACAAGTTGAAGAGGGGGATGTTCTTCTGTATGCGCGATCCTGTTCCTCCTCTATGGGAGAACTTTCAGAATATTCGCGGAGGGAGCTATTCTCTGCGCGGAGGACCTGAAGAAGGCATTGATTACTATAAGTCATATATTGTGGGGGCGATGATTGGTGAGGCGGCGATTTCAACAGATGATCAGATTGTTGGAATAAGTATTAGTCCAAAAATCATGAGCGGTCATAATGGGTCTAATCGCGTAGGATTCTACGTGATCAAGGTCTGGAATAAGGATTCGGAAACATTCAATAAAGTGGATGGGCTCCATCTTCTGCATCCGAAGCTCGTGCCTGCGGATGTTCTCTATACGCCGCATGTGGAGAAGAAAATGTGATTTCGGCTTATCACCGAAATCAGCGCTTCCCTGCGGGAAGCTGTAAGCTCGGCTTATCACCTCGCTTAGCTCTTTCCCCTGTGGGGAAAGCTGTAAGCTCGGCTTATCACCTCGCTTAGCTCTTTCCCCTGCGGGAAGCTGTAAGCTCAACTTATCAGCGCTCAAAACGGCGAGAATACTGTCTGATCGACGCTAAAGATATTAGCGGCCGACGACAGATACAGAAACTTACCTACATTGCTGGAAAAGCTGCAAATAATCTGGGGGAGCTGCTGTATTACCTGCAGCTCTCCGAGAAACTCCTTATACGCAGCCATGCGCTGACGTGGCGGAGCAGCATTGAAATCGCGCTGGGAGTGCGCGCCGAGGTTGGGAGGCGTTCCCACCGTAACCACAGTCCAGGCCTTATCCTTTTTCTGTTTGAACTCCTCCAAGCGCTGGACTGAATCCGACATGACAAACACCTTCAGAGACGTCTTTTTCGAGCTTTTCTGAAAGGCCTGGACGGCCTTTATATATTGCTCAATAGGTGTGTTCTTGGGCTCATTCGGGCCAAATGTCCTGATATGCACGCCGATATCAATACCAGACACATCTATTGTGGGTTGCAGGGCCTCTTCATTCCACTGGAGGATATTCCTTCCTGCCTCTCGAAGATGCGCAGGCGTTAACCCGAGAATATAGGTCGTAAGAGCCTGTCTACGCCGTTTAAGACTAATAGAAGAAAGGAGGTTTGTATCGGTGAAGATCACTGAAGTGGGGGTAACAAACGTGTTTTTAATGAGGGGAAAACGGAGACTTACCACGTTTGCAGTGTCATTCACGAGCAGTGGCGCCTTTTCTGCAACAGAGTAGCTCATGGCGTATAAATAGGCATTGAACTGCGAACAGAGCCCATCGTCATCAGTTTCAAATAAAAAAGGCTTCACGCTCTCCTCCTTTTTCTTCGTAGATCCTGTCTTGAGCCAAGAAGTCATAATACTCGGTAGGGAGATTGTCGGGAGCGCGGAAGAAACGCAACAGAATATCTACCATTATTTCTTTTATTTCATGCGCGACACCTAATAAAAGAAATAACGGTACCTATGGTCAGTTCAAACTGGTACCCTAAAATTGGAGCATATTATTATGCTTTAGTTAAGTATAATAATGGAGTTTAACGAGATTACTCATCCACGTAAAAAAGTATATCAAGATGCAAGAAATACTTCTCCACATTGGCGTCAGAATAGTTGCATCTTCCAACCACTAACTAAAGATCAGTTTAGGAACAGATTTGGGGTGGGTGACAGGGTTACAATGCGGCTGATTAATCCTAACAGAAAAATCTTTCTAAGTGCTCTCATTGTAAATATTATGCCATATCATACGGCAGCGAGCTTCCTGGGTACGTATAATATTGATAGTGCATTCAATAATATTCCATTCACCCACGTCCTTGTTCTTCACCCTTAAACTAAGACAACACGAACCTCATCTGCAGTGCCCTATTAAGCCGGATAAGCTGGGAGGGAGTCGGCACGATGCGCCCAGACTCAATGTCGCGCACCGTGTTCGCAGGAAACTGGCACATCTGATTCAGCTCGACCTGAGTCTTCTTCATGGCCGCGCGCAGCTGCATGATCTGAGTGCGGGATTCTGTTGAAAGAGTCTTGGCCTTCTGAGCCGTCTCCTGCTGCTCTAGACCACGCTGACTTGCGACGTCTGGAGTAGTATTCTTGGCGACTGTTTTTGCAGGGCTTGCCCTAGTAGAGATGGTTGCCTTCGTGCCTTGAATGCGCAGAGTATTCCAATCTTGACCGTCCATGCTTGTAGGATCCGGCGGGGTCCTCGTCGCCCGTCAATTTTTTACAGCACCCAGTTTAGAATGCGGGTGAATGTAGTTTCACTCAATGTTGATGGTCTAACAAAATCGCCAGAAATAGAATATCCCTTTTTTCTACCGACAAACCCGGATGTATATGCCGAGTTTACGCAAGAAGATGCACGACCAGTAGTATTAGGTCGTACTGTAGTTCAGGATTTCCAGCTTCTACAAGATGGTGGTGGTGAATCCCTGGTATCTGATGAAGGGTTAAAGGGTATGCGGTTAATCACCCATGTTAGTCTGAATGATAATAAGGCTGCTCAGAATATTTTGCTAAATATTTATATAAAAAATGGCGGGATACAAGCGCCCCAAGTTGAACAGGGGAAGATCGTGATTCCAAAGGGGGAAAAATCGGGGCTTGTTCATTTTGCCCAGGGATTTTTGGGAATGTATTCCAAGGGAGCAGTCTGGGCCAAACTCAGTTTCCCGCGATACGCCATTCTCTTTATTAATATGCATCTTCCTGTAAAGACTAGTGAGGGATCAAATGGAAAGTTGAAGAATGCCACAATGGGAAATGCATATCGCACGAAAATGTTCAAGCAGGTTCTTGATCTATTGAGCAGCAAAGTGGATGGAAAAACCCATGTGATTCTTGGTGGCGACTTGAATTTCCGGATAAACTCCAAAGGTGGAGATCAACTGGATGAACTTTTGAAGGAAGGGGGGTTAGCCATTCCGCTAAAAGAACTACCATTTCCAGAAGGAGAACATCCCTCATTTACCTGTAAATTCAAGGAATCAAAAGATTATAGAGATAATGCATGTCGCTTAACAGAGTTAACTGATCACCCTGAAAATATTGAACTTCCCTGCGCAGATGAAAAACGGAATCCCAGTCGCTGTGATCGGTTTTTAATGCATAAAAATCGTGATATTAACGTTGATGTTTATAAAACTGCAGTGTTGCTGTCCGATTCAGATCATAATGCGATCTATACGAGCTTTAGAATCAGCGAACAGGAGGGTGGAACCCGTAAAAAGCGCGTGCGCCGAGGCCAAACTAGGCGTCGCCGACTTTAGACAATGCCTTGCTTATTCTTCATTGGTGCAAGCACCAGCTTCACCTCTCCCAGGTTAGCAACCGTGTAGCGCAGAATCAGCGGAATATCGTTCTTCAGATACAGCTCAATAGAGGGGCAGAGGCTCGTGCACTTGGTGAACAGAACCAAATGCTTCAGCTGGAAAATGCCCTGCACAATCTCTGTTGCGCCGCCACCGAATTTATGAACCTTCATGTTGGAGTTATTCTTCTCCGAGATGATGGTCTCCTGCTCCGCAAAATCGCCCATGCACTTGAAGATGAGGTCGGATCCGCTGCTCGTGATCTCCACATCCAGCTTCTCCCCCAGCGCATTCATGTCGCGACAGATCTTCTGCAGATCCACGCTCGGCATATGAATGATACTCGTGAAGTTGAGATTGGGAATCTGAATGTCCTCCACATCGGTGTCGAACAGCTTCAGGAAATAGTTGGTCACCGTGGACTTCTCCGAGTTGTCCATGCGAATCCCCAGCTTGTTCGGATTGGACGCGGGCAGATACAGGGTGAGATTGTCATTGTTTCCCATCGTCTTGATCAGCTTGAACAGATAGATCATATTCACACCGAGCACATGCTTGGCGGGGCAGAAATACTTCTCGAAGCGGTCAGAATGCAGACGCAGATACACAAGCACCGTATGAGTCTCATCCACGGCCATGACCTTGATACCCTGGGCATCAAACTCGAGATTCGCCTCCGTCAGAATCTCCTTCAGAGCCTCGATCAGGGTGCGAAATGCACCGGCCTGCACAGTACTAATCTCAAACAGATTGCCATTCGCATTTACATTAGGACGAGTAAGAGACATTCTATACTATTCTTTCAAAACCTCTTTATGCCTGTAACGCGTATTCCTGCCGGTGTTGTGCGTAAATCCTAGCGACGACGAGTGCGTTTACTGCGGCGGTGAACCCTCCGGCGACGCCGCTTGGTCATCCTGGCCTTATTATTTGCTACGAGGCGAACCCCTTGTGCCACTGCTGCCGTCATGAAATACGGCCCGGTCGTCAAAACCCCGCCCATTACACTCGGATAGAAGCCCCCGCGCAAGGTGCAGCCGCAGGCCATCTTCTTGCTTAAAAGGGTATGTGAAAATTCACACAGATGATTCCACGACTGGTGATTGATTCTAGTGAGGGCCCTACAGAGTTATGTATTCTGGGGAAGGCTGCAGGAACAGACAAGAGCCCGTATAATCAGGTGGGGCATCGGCATCCTTATACGGCAGTGTATTCGATGTTGTTCGCGCCGCTGAAGAATCTGCCTGTCCGTTTTGCAGAGATTGGTGTGGCTGGGGGGCGATCGGCCCTTATTTGGGAGATGTATTTCAGGCATCCTGACGCGCAGATTAGAATGTTCGACCGTGACCAGAACTTCTTGGATAATGGGCGAACACTAGTTGGGGGGCGATTCTCTTTTGATCTTATGGATGTTAGCGCGGATGGAGATATCGCAAGGGCTCTTGGAGAGGAAAAGTATGATGTAATCATTGATGATAGTAGTCATGATTTTTACCATCAGATAAAGATTATTAAAGAGGCCTGGCCTCGTCTCAAGTCTGGAGGGACACTTGTGATCGAAGACATTTTCCGGAATGAGGACGAAAATAAGTATGTGACATATCTTGCTGATACCACGATTCTAAAGGATGCCGCGGCCACCTATTTTGTCCATTGCGAACACAAGGAGAAGTGGTCGCCTGGGTGGGATAATGACAAGCTTCTTGTCCTTGTCAAAGGCTAAGAAGCTGCTTGGATGCGGCTTTCTAACGGCGCCGAGTGTTTCTCTGTTTCTTTCGGCTGCGCCGTGTATGTGGACCCCCTCCTATAATATTGCGGACCAGCGAAAGATTTGTAGGCGTCAAAGGAACTGTTCTGAATCTTGGGTCCTCGTTGTATTTACTCTGAATCGCAACAAATTCTTTTCCATACGGAGGTTTCAGATTCAGTTCTTTCTGTAGGGCATTGCTACGGGCTTTTCCTGCAGCCAGGGCCCGTTTTCTTGCTCTGTAGGTAGTTCCAGTAGGAAGATTCTTTCCTGGACCAGCCGTACGGACTCCTTCCCATCTATGTTGATTAAAGATGGTGCGATCACCGGAATCAAGGGCCTCGGGATCCGCACCTGCTTCTAAGAGCATCTCGACAATGTTTCTTGCAGCTCGGGGTCGGTTATTGAGTGCGAACATTAATGGGGTAAATCTGTCTCCTACCTCTTTTGCCGCATTCAGATCCGCACCGCAGTCGATTAGGGCTCTTACCGCGCTCGGCTCACATTTCCAGCACGCATACATTAAGGGAGTTTCCCCGCGAAACTCACGCGCAGTTATCCTTATATTCGGATCGATACCAGGTTGCCTACAGAGTTCAATCACACACGCAGTATTTGTCTGAAGAGCCGCATGGGATAAAGCAGTCCCGTGTCCATCATCTACAGCATTCACATCTGCGCCGAGTTCACATAGGGCTCTTACCATATCAGGTTCTCGGTATGTTGCTGCGTGCATTAGTGCTGTCATGCCATAGTTATAGCGGTCCAATGTATTTATATCTATCCCAAGCATTCTTAGCATTTCTCCTACCTCATAAATACCCTGAATATCGTGTTTATCCACACGCGCCTTTAGTAGAAGGCTGAATGATCTCCTATCGGCGTCTCCCATCTTACTACGGGGCCATATATAGTTTTGGAACCAGAGCCAAGCCCCCCCGTAAAATTGGAACAGGCCCAAGCCCCCACCCTTACTACAAAATGTCCACTGCCGCTGCCTTCAAGAAGCTCTCTCATCGTGAGCACGTGCTGGAGCTCCCTGATACGTATGTTGGTTCTACCGATACGCACCAGGAGTCGCGGTGGACATTCGACGAGGCCTCGGGGAAGATAGTGCGCCGCTCCGTGGCCTTCAATCCGGGTTTCTACAAGATCTTTGATGAGATTCTAGTGAATGCGCGCGATGCTCTTGTGCGCAGCCAGGAGCCTGGCCGCACTCCTATCAAGCACATTGACGTCACCATTACAGAGGGGTCCGAGGCGTTCCGCATCACGGTGGAGAATGACGGCGATGGCATTCCTATTGAGATGCACGCGACGGAGAAGGTCTGGGCGCCCGAGCTGATCTTTGGCCATCTGCTCACTAGCGGCAACTACGACAAGGGTGAGGAGAAGATTGTGGGCGGCAAGAACGGCTATGGCGCCAAGCTCACGAATATCTTCAGCAAGTCCTTCACTGTGGAGACGCGGAGCCCCAAGCACGGCCAGAAGTATTCCCAGACCTGGACGGACAATATGTCCAAGGCAGGCAAGGCGTCTGTGAAGGCAGACAGCACCCCGAAGGGGGGCGCGCAGGGCGGTAGCCCTGCCAAGGCTAAGGGCTTCGTTAAGATCACGTACGAGCCTGACCTGGCCCGCTTCCCTGGTCTGAACCTGGACGACATGCGTCAGGTGCTCAAGACGCGCGTGGTGGAGCTCGGCGCCATGGCCGGTAAGGAGGTGAAGGTGACCTGTAACGGCTGGGCCGTGGCGACAAACACCTTTGAGAAGTTTACCAAGCTCTTTGTCAAGGATGATGCGCCCATTGCCTATGAGCGCTGTGGAGAGCGATGGGAGGTGGCAGCCGTCATGGCGCGTCAGCTGTTTGAGGAGGATGCCGTGCCCGACGAGAAGCATGTGAGCTTCGTGAATGGCATCAATACCCGAAAGGGTGGTAAGCACGTGGACAAGGTCGTGGGAGCCGTGATTGGGGATTTCTGCGAGCTGGCGGCGAAGAAGAAGGTGGTGGTGAAGCCTGGGCAACTGAAGGACTCAGTCGTCTTCTTTGTGAATGCGACGATCGTGAATCCCGCCTTTGACTCCCAGACCAAGGAGACACTCACTACTCCCGCGGCCAAGTTTGGCTCCGCATTCAAATGCGAGAAGATGGTTGCACAGCTGGTGAAGCTGGGCCTTCTGGATGAGGCAATGGCGATTCTGGATGCCAAGGCCAACAAGGATGTGAAGAAGACGGATGGATCCAAGAAGCGCGTGCTGCGCGGGATGCCAAAGCTCGTGGATGCTCTCTGGGCGGGGACGGCAAAATCGGGGGAGTGCACGCTGATTCTGACGGAGGGAGACTCAGCTGCCACCTCGGCAATCACGGGTCTGTCCGTGGTGGGGCGTGAGAAATGGGGTGTGTTCCCGCTGAAGGGCAAAATGCTAAATGTGCGCGACGTTTCAGCCGACAAGTTCGCCAAGAACGAGGAGCTGACGGCCATCAAGAAGATCCTCGGCCTCGAGCAGTCCAAGGTCTATAAGGATCTGAAGTCTCTCCGCTACGGCCGCGTGATGGTGATGGCGGATCAGGATTTGGACGGGTCTCACATCAAGGGCCTCCTAATGAATCTCTTCCACGCAGAGTGGCCAGCGCTCATGCAGGCCGGCTTCATCTGCTCACTCGCCACGCCTCTGCTAAAGGCAACGCGCCGCAACGAGGTGCGGAGCTTCTATTCTGCAGCAGAGTTCGAGGCGTGGAAGGCGCAAGGCTCGACCGGCTGGCATCTGAAATATTACAAGGGGTTGGGCACGAGCACAGATGAGGAGGCCAAGGAGTGGTTCGAGCATCTGCATGAAATCAAGTATACCTGGGACGCTGATACCGACGAGTGCATGTCCATGGCCTTCTCCAAGAAGCGCGCCGATGACCGTAAGAAGTGGCTGGCCGACTACAACCCCCAGCGCATGCTGATCGTGGGTGAGGGCGGTCGCGTAGATTATTCCCGCTTCATTCACGATGAGCTGATCCACTTTAGTAATGCGGACAATATCCGCTCCCTGGCCTCCATCGTGGACGGCCTGAAGCCGTCGCAGCGCAAGATTGTGTTCGGCTGTCTGAAGCGTGGTCTGCGCGCGGAGGTGCGTGTGGCCCAGCTGGCCGGCTATGTTTCAGAGCATGCGGCCTATCACCACGGCGAGGCGTCTCTGACGGGGGCGATCACTTCCATGGCCCAACAGTTCGTGGGGGCGAACAATATCAATCTGCTGGCGCCCAAGGGCCAGTTTGGTTCTCGCCTGCAGGGTGGTAAGGATGCGGCATCAGGTAGGTATATCCATACCCATCTGGAGTCCATCGTGGATACTATTCTGCGCAAGGAGGATTCCACTATTCTGAAGCACATTGACGACGATGGGCTTCTGGTGGAGCCTGAGACCTACTTCCCTGTCGTGCCTCTCCTGGTGATCAACGGCTGTATTGGCATTGGCACGGGCTTCAGCACGGATATTCCTCCCCACAATCCCGAGGAGGTCGTGGGGCTGCTGCGGGATCGCCTGGAGGGGCGGCGGGCCACTCTCGGCAGCCTGGCCATGCGCCCCTGGTGGCTCGGCTTCAAGGGGCCAGTGCAGCTGGTGAGTGACGGTGTCTGGCAGACGAAGGGTCTCTACACGTTCGACGATGCGAAGAAGGCCGTGACGATTACGGAGCTGCCGGTGGGCACATGGACCTCCGACTACAAGGCGTTTCTGGATGAGATGTGTGTGGCCGGTTCGACTGCGGGGGCCAAGATGAACGGCTCCCAGGATGCAAAGGCGGACAACTCCAAGACGGAGGACGGTAAGCCAGTACTGAGGAACTTTGACGATCTCTATACTCACATTGAGGTCAAGTTCGTTCTGGAGTTGGATCCTGACTACTACGACGACATTCGCGGCAACCCTGTAGAGTTTGAGAAGCGGTTCAAGCTGACGAGCACGTGGCGCACGACGAACATGGTGGCCTTTGATGCGGAATCAAAGATCGTCAAGTACGGGTGTGTGGGCGACATTCTGGAGGCGTATTATGGGCCGAGGCTGGCGGCCTATGAGGCCCGGCGGGCAGCAGAGATTGAGCGGCAGAAGCGGGAGGCGCAGGAGGCGGATGCCAAGGCGCGCTTCCTGCAGGCGGTGCTCGACGGGACGATTGACATGAGGCGGGCATCAGACGAGGACATTGTGGCTACCCTGATTGCCCATGATCTGCCGGCACTGTCAGGGAACATGGTCCAAACCAACATTGATGCGTATGACTATCTCCTCAGGCTGCGTATGGATCGCGTGAAGGCTGCGGCTGTGGAGGAGCACAAGCGCGCGGTTGTCGCCGCCCAGGCGGCCTTGGCGGCGCTGGAGGCGACCACGGCAGGGGCCATGTGGCTGGCGGACTTGGCAGAGTTCGATACGGCGTGGAAGAAGATGCGGGTGGAGCGCGAGGCGGCACTTGAGGGAAAGCCAAAGGCGAAGGCATTCAAGACTAAGCCGAAGGCTAAGGCTTCCGCCTAAGCCGAAGGCCAAAGCCTAAAATGAGACAAAGCAAAACAAAAAGGAAAGACAATCATTTGATTGATTATAATCACCAACTGCAAACTTCTCCACAGTTGCGGTCTTACAGATAGGACATTTGAAGTTATTTTCCTTTAAGAACCAGTTATAACAACTGGCATGAACGACTGTTTTACATTTGCACGTATTCGTAAATATTATTGGTTCTGGCTCGACCCCATTACATATCATGCAGGCATCTTTGCTTGTCAATATTGACTTCATTATACGATAAAGAGATATTAGTTTAGACCTTCGACGAAACCAAACAAACCTCTAAGTAGAATGAAATCCCGCGTATTCTTCTATGGCTTGATTGTCTTTATTCTTTTAATACTTTTTTACATTAATACAACGGAGCAGTTTGTTATTAAGAGGGAAAATACGCCATCTCCATTCTATACGCAACCTTGGTTTGTAGCTCTTATGGTAATCCTAGCTGGATTTGCATTTATAGCCTTACAGATATATATGAACTATAGAATGTCAAACCCATCATATTGAGTTTCTGCATTGCACATTTTTTATGAGAGCTTACAAAGCGCACATAAAAAATGCTCTAGGCGAGGATTGACATCTTACCTATCATGGAGTGGACGCTTTATACCTGCTGAAGAGCCCAGTCAGGCAGATGAATCGGTTCATCAGTGGTTCGCTGTTCTTGAGAACATTCAATGCGGGTATAATCAAGCTTTAAGAACTCTGCAAAACTCTCAAATATGCGTTTCCGCGAATCATCTGTGGCATAGATCTCAATCACCCGTGTTCCTGTGGTGCACCATAGAAGATGACAGAGCCCCGAGCCGTGCGCAGATACAACACAGTTTGCATTGGCAAACATTTCTATCTGCTCTTCAAATGAATAGTCCTCTAAAAAGACCGGTTCAGTTTCAAGAATAGAGATTAACTTACGCAGCGATCCCTCAGTAAATTCACGAGCCCCTCTACGTGCTACTAGTAGGGGTTTTCTCTCTCCTCTTTTCAGCCCAATATAGTCGGCAAATGCGGCCCTACCAAGGTCTATCCAGCGCACGATTTGTTCATCCGTTGCCACAGGAACAAGTTTACGCTCAGGATATTTATCGGCGCAGTTGTGGATAGATCGCTGCCATTGCTCGTTTCCTCCATAGATCAATGTTGAAAACCGAATATACCGGTGGGTAGAGAATGTCTTTTCAAATAGAATAGGGGCATCTGAAAAACACTTGTGAAAATGCGCATACGGGCCCCTATAGGAACCGATATCATAATCAACTGTCTTTGTTTCCCATCTCTGTAAATAGTCTATAAGTTGGGTGCCAGTTGTAGGAAGAACATCTTTCAGCACAAAGAGCTGAAATCCTCGTTTTGCGAGAATCTCTGCATCATATTCGCTCAGAATACTTAGAAGTGGTATTGTGGTATCGTTATATGCATGCCCTATACATGAATGCAGATAGTTCATCATATAGGTTGGCCGATTCACCTCATATGCCTCTGTAGTGGGCTGGCTAGTTGAAAACGAAAAAGTATAGTCAAAACTCTTTAAATGATAAAGGGGGTCTTGAGAACAATGGAATATCCGCATATGTGTATCATACAGCACATCCTTGAGAATAACAGGAGTAACCTCCATCTGTGGTTCGACCGTTTTTTATGAGAGCTTACAAAGCGCACATAAAAAATGCTCTAGGCGAGGATTGAACTCGCGACTTCCGCGTGACACAGGCATACTCTAAAGTATAAGCACGACGCTCTAACCAACTGAGCTACTAGAGCTGATGGGACGTTGTCCCACGAGCCCCAATAGCATACCGCCAAGGCGGTGAGCTACTAGAGCTGATGGTTCCTCCAATCTTTATTGTGCAAAGCTCTTTAAACGCCTTAACCCACTGTGAACATCTTAATCAGCCTATTTGTCTTCATTGTCCGTGCCTTCTTCTTCCCCTGCCGTCTCGTATTGGGCTTCCCCGCAGTCATCTTGGCCACCGCTGCAATCGTGGCCCCCACGCCACCACTCCCAATAGGCGAACTACCACCCCTCCCTACGTCGACAATGAGCAAAGACAAATCATCCCCATCATAGCTATCACGCGAACCCGCTACTGACGCCGCAACATGCGCCTTCACTGTCGCCACAGCAGTCTTTGGCAAATCATAGTGAGTATCCTTTAGAGATTTAAAGATATCTGCGGCCACCTGCTGCAATGGCTTCAGAGCCGTCGTATCGGTCTCTACAAGTCCATCCGACATCAACGCCAAAAGACCAGATTCAGGTCGCTCCCAGACAATACAATCTGGGTGGGCTGTCACTTTCATTTGTGTCCAGTCAGAATCATACGGGGGCTTAGAGATATTAGAGAACTTGAGAGAGAAATCGCCAAATGCACGACTCACCATCAGCCCATCGACCCTAGGCACACCCATTTCATCTATCTCTACTGTCCCCCCTGCACGCATTATCCGGGCATTCTCACCGGCAAGCGTTGGCTCATGCTTTCCCATCTCTCCACCCGGAAGAATCAGCCCTGTGTTCGGATTCATAAGGAAACAGGGGGAATCCCCGATATAGGCCACAACCACATGCGTGGGGGTAATAAGAGCAACACTCGCAGTTGATCCGGAGTCTCCCACTTTGGAAAAGTTTTTAGCAAGATCTTTATCGTGTTCGATAAAGACTTTCTTCAGAATACTTTGCATTAGTTCCAGATTTTTGAGAATATCCGGGCCACCGGCCTCCAGGGCGGCCTTTATCCGGCCAGGGAGATGCTCAACAGTGTAGCGAACAACACCGGCACCTGAGTGGCCATCAAACACTGCGAAGAGATCACACTGTTCCATGAGTTTCTTAAAGTAAATACGGTCTTCAGTGGAAGGAGGTTGGCGACCTCTTCCATTGACCTGCGCCTTTCCGTATAACATCCTATAGAGGGCGGGCATACGCTTCATAAGGTTTGGACCGCGATTAGAGAAAGGGGTTCATCGGCAGCGACTTTGTTCCGGCGCGGCTCAAATGCTGAGGCTGGGCCAAGGGCACCGGCATGTGGCTGATGTCGTTCAAATAGAAGTAGTAGTGGTCCACGGCAGAAAGAATATGAGGCACCGACCAATCCACAACCTTACGGTTCAAATCTTCAACCTGTGTCCGAGTGTCTGCAGGCATATTCCGAGCATACTGGTAATAGATGGCGCGCATGATAATCTTGAGTTCATCACTTGATTGATCATCAATCATGTAGCCCTTCGGCTGGCTCCGGTCAAATACGCCTTTTCGGATTACTTGCTGAATGCGTTTGACATTCTCTACGGAGAAGAAAGCGGTACTCACCGGCGTGGACTCCCAGTTTCCCCGGAGCATATCACTCTGAAAGTCCTGCTCGACACCAGTCTGAGATGCAAAACCCGGAAGACCGGCATGCTTATCCGAAAAGTCGGTTGATCCAAAAGCCACGCGTCCATTTTGTCCGGCAGAGGCATTTGATGTTTGGGGTAGGATGAAATCCGGCGGGGGTGTTCCGGTATCTGGCATTTCTAATACAACCACATATGAAAGTCCAGCCCATTTCAGCCCACCGGCTTGGCCCGAATTATTTCTAAATCCGGGATATACAAATGAGCGCCGGTCAAGCCCCTTTCAAGACGAACCACCCTGATGTTGGTTACTTCGTGCCCGTGGGCTCTCTGCTCGGCAAGATCTATGCCCGCACTGAGCCTACCGGCAACACTGGTGTGCTGGGTGGCAGCTTCTCCACGGCCTCCTGGGCCTACTTCGGCCCTGCAGCCCTGTCTTCCATCAACGCTGCCGGTGCTGGTATCCTGCGTGACATGGGCAAGACCGTGGTGAGCTCTCTGCGCACGTTCCGCAAGGTGCAGCTGGTGGTGCCTGGTGGCTCTGGTGCCACTAACACCTCCCTGTCCTCCTTCGGCGTGGGCGGTGCAGCCAGCACCACCCCTGGCCAGGACTACTACACTGGCTACATTGAGGTTGGCTTCGAGGGCAACGGCACTCCCGCCCCCGTGGCCCACTTCGGCCGTTAAATCCTTTAGGATTTACAAGACCGTTGCGTGTCAATGCTCGGCCGTTAAATCCTTTAGGATTTACAAGACCGTTGCGTGTCAATGCTCGGCCGTTAAATCCCTTAGGTACCTTATATCAAAACTGTTATGCTTAGCAACTACGAGTTTCTAAGAATATCACGACCACAGTTAGAGATGAACTATTTGTTCTGGGCATATGTATTCACGTCATTCATCACAATAACTGGAGGGGCATATTACTTTTACTCGCATTCCCAAGAGATTGCCGCAGGTATCATGCTGTTCGGGCTGATTATTACAAGCGTTTACTTCGGATTACGTTGGTTTCCTGCACCCGGCTCACAAATAACAGCTACTGGGTCGTGGCCGCCCATAATTAACTACTGCCCAGATTTCCTCACTCTATATGTAATCAATGGTGAGCAGGTGTGCCTGGATACTGTAGGTGTTGCACAGGCAGGAGGAATGTCAAAATGGACCGATCCAACCCAACAGGATGAAAAATATCTTTTCCATCTTTTCCTGAATACGTCGGGTGCCGATCGTATTAAGAAAATCTGTGACCAGGCCAATACTAAAAGAGTAAACTGGGAGGGCGTATGGGACGGTGCAGTATGCATGAACACTGATCCTCCCCAGCCTCCCCCCCCATCGTCCTAAAGCAACTTTACTTTCCAATGTAGATGTTGAAGCAAGAAACAGTATGCCTTCATCCAGCTATTGAGCAGAAGCTTAATGACTGGTTGAAGACGAGAAAAGAGCCGGCAGTTCTTCTTATTGGTCCCCCAGGCATTGGAAAGACCACTCTCGCTCATCGCGTATTCAAACTCGCAGGCTTGAAAACAGTGGAGTTCAATGCCAGTCATACTCGCTCAGGAGCATCCTTCCGTAAGACGATTCTACCCCTGCTGCGTGAGGGTGGTATTGTCCAGATGATTGAGTCTGGAAAGAAGGGGGGTATTGGCGTTCTGCTGGATGAGATTGATGGACTCAGTAGCGGTGAACGCGGAGGGCTGAATGAGCTCCATGCCTATCTCAAATGCAAGGAAGTAAAGGCGGGAAGGCCTCTCATTTTGATCAGTAACTCGCTCGATACGCGCACACTACAGCAGATTGCAAAGCTCTGTCTGACCTTTAAGGTGGGGCCAGTTGCCACGGATTGCCTGAGAGAATGGCTCGGAAAGGATCCACCTGCCAGCTATAATGGCGACCTCCGTTCCCTACAGAGACAAATAGCGGGGCTAGAGCATGCCGAGTATTCTGTCAATATTCCTGAAGGAGTTATGCCGGTTGCCTGGTGGACTCTCTGGGGAGAATGGGATCCCTTGGTCGATTTCGACATTGAAAATAACGAGGGAAACCTGGCCAGTTTGATCAGCCTGGAAAATATTCCGGAGCGTATTGAGGCTTCAAAGGGTGATACACACGAGGCGTGGAATATGTATCTCAGTCTCTTTGACGCATATAAGGTGTCGGATCAGGGCGATTTCTGGGCATTTTTCTATCAGTGCTGGACGATTCTGCCGCTGTCTTTGAAACTCAAGCTGAAGATTATCAGCTTGCGGCTGGCTCAAGAGGCCATCATTCCTCCTGGGGGTGTGCAGCTCACCACGGATGATTTCCGTTATACGCCGGTTCTCACGAAACAGTCGGCCATGTTTAATGCATGGAAACTGTTATGCGAGGTTGCGGAGTCAAGAGGTATTCCAGTGCGTCTAGCACCTATGTATGCTTTTGCAGAGGTTCAAGGAGGCTTGTTAAGACCAGATAAAGTGCGGAGGTATGATGCTGTCAGCTTGGAGGCACTGAATAAGAGTATAACGGGCTAAGCTGAACCCTAGTTTGTTGTGGGCATCTCGGCGACACCCGAAGCACTGATGCCAAAAGACAAACTTTAGTTTGTTGTGGGCATCTCGTCAGAGTGCAAAAGCCGAATAAAATGCAAAGGCGTCGTACGTCCCAGGCGATACGCGCGCCCCAGAATCTGTTTCTCCTCCTCGTGTGTCATCGCATGGAGAAGAACCACGTGTGTCGCGGCAGTGATATTGAGCCCACAACCAGCATAATGAGAGTTCAGCAGAAGGCAACGTAGATCGCCCCCCTGGAATGCCCTCAGCGTGGCGGCAATCGCATCCTTATTGCCCTTGAGCTGCTTCACCTTGATCCCCAGGCTTTCAATAGACGACTCCATGGCCGCGAAGGGATTGTCATAGCGACTAAAGACCAGAAAGCGGCCCTCAGGATTATCCTTGAACAGGCGCAACAACGTCTCAGGCTTCTTTTCAAGGGTATCAACCGGTTCTGCCGACTGCACAATCGCCGTGACATCCTTCTTACTCACCACCTTTGTAAGCTGCTTCAAGTGAATATCTGCGCGGCACATGGGGCATGTGGGATTCCGTGTAAGACAGGTCAAAATACAGCCGGCGCAAAAGACCCTAGAACAGCACGGAGTCAGAATAGCCTCACCAGGCTCATCATAACAAATAGGACAAATCTCCTGCTTGAACCCCTCAATACGTTCCTGGATATTCTTAATCGCCTCCTCCTTCTGCTTCATTTTGTCCTGTAGAGCCTTCAGAGCAGTCTCCTTCGACTGGACCGTTGCATACTCGAGCCCCGCCTTGAACTCATGAAGCGCCTTCAGACGTGCCAACTCCTTCTGCAGATTCTTCGTGACAGCCTCCACCAGACTCGTCGCATCCTCCGTCTTCACCCCCAGAATGTTCATTGCTCCTGCCACATCCCCTCCATGCAAAAGCTGCTGCACCTCCGCAGGAATCGCCTCTGAAACGATCCGCTGGGTCAAGGGGATCTTGCACAGAATATTTGTCCTATAGAGCGGTGGTAGAGAAATAGACTGCTGAATAAACTCTTCATTGCAGCGCAAAACCAGACGCCCTCTTAACCGGTGTTCAGAGTTAATCAGCTCCCTGAAAAAGTTACAGGATGTCATAGAGAACCGCATATAATCATAGGGGCGCGTAGACCGATAAAGCTCGTCAAAATGCGGCTTCAAATAACTGTATTGTGCATCTGGCCCAAATATATAGCTAGTGAGCGTGGTCTTCTGGATATAGAGCGATTCGTTGGGGAAAAGAATGTTCATCCATGAGGCGGTCACGAACCAGGTGAATCGCGCATCGGGCTTCGGATATCCATTTACCAGATGGATCGTATCGGCCTCGTCAATAAAGGCGCGTTTCCATTTAATAGCATTGTCTCTCTGCCATACGCTGAACTCCTTATAGAGTGTATTACTCACAAGAACAATATCCGCCGCGAGAACATCTCTAGTGAAGTTATCCCCAGTAACTACCTTTCGTTTATCAAGAAGCAGGGCCTTCAGATTCGTCTGTTTCTTAATATAATCCCCCCACTGCCTGAATAGAGTGTGAGGAACCACAATCAGCGAACCGGCCTCACTCAAATCACTAAACACATTCGTCCGTGTGCTGAACATTTTATCACTGCTACTCTTGCCCATACTGGTCGAGTATGCCAGCGGAGGAATCACGGCAAGACGCGCAATGTGGCCGAGGACCATGAGCGATTTGCCCACTCCTACTGAGTCACCGAGAACTCCATAGGATGAATATAACGTCTCACCGGAACAATCCATGCCGCCAAGAAGCTCGCGCTCCTTTTGCTCCATTGCATACAAGGCCGCCTGCTGATGAGATCTCAGCGTAACCTTCAGCGAATCCGCGGGAACATCGGTGCAGGGTGCTGAGACCGACAGAGAATCACGGTAGACATCGCCCATAATATTGAACACACGTAAGCTGTGTGATAAATAATATGTCATCTTTCTATATAAAAATAGAGAGCACCCTTAAGGCCTATGCAGTCTTGAAAAATTCACGGAGCCCTGCCTGTTTAATAAAATCTCGCAGTTTATGCGAGGTTTTTTTGACCATCGGATTATTATCGCGCATTTTCTTCTTGTCAAATGTATTTTCACTATGACTCATCACGAGCATTACCTTATAGGGGTCGAGCTGGATCATAGGATTCACATAATCATCAAGAAAGGACTTTTCCTCTGCATGCGTCACCGTCTCGTCATATTTATGATTTGCCAGATAAGTGCGGCGCCAAGCCATTGTGCCATTGGTGGCATGCTGTGCATGGTAGGGACCGAGTTTATAGACTTCCTGGATATCCGAATAGTACATATATACTTCGGAAGTTCCTGCGAGTTCTATAGAGGGGGCTTTCCTAAAGGCCGTCACGACGGCTGAAACACGTTCAGGAGGATAATAATCATCGTCGTCCATGGCCACAATAATATCGCCTTTTGCTTCTGCATTTAGCCTATTCCGTTTCGCACCAATAGTCAGTTTCTCTGGCTCGTAGATATACCGAAGATTGGGGATCTTAACATCCTTGAAGAGATCGTCGACAGGATCCGAACCATCGTCTAGAATAATCCATTCCATCCGCTGGGCAGGATAGTTTTGATGTTTATAACAGGCAATCATATGAGGTATGAATCGCCTGCGATTGTATGTTGGGGTGATAACAGATACAAATGGATATGTTTTCGGGTCATGGGCCATCCTACATAAGTATCGCGGCGACGGTTTAGACCTTGATTATATTACTGCTTATCAGTTTATCTATACCGTAGTATGTGGCAGAAATACCCAGGAATACGAGTTCTCCTATGGCAAAATAACGGAGCATATTTTTACTAGATGTTTGAGCCGTGGTAGGAGTATTTGAATCTACGAGTTTATATCCGAATAGTTTGTCAATAGTTGGGACTACAGGTGGTGGAGGGGCTACTGGTTGATTAGGATCTACGGGGGGTGGTGGTGGTGGTGGAGGCGGAGGCGGAGCCGCAGCTGCCGCAGGTGCAGGCTTTGTTCCCATTACACTTTGCTTAATAGAGTCTAGGGTGGGGAGAGTAACTCCTCCAGGCTTTATTCCTGTTACAGTTTGCTTTATAGATGCGAGGCTAGGAAGCTTGGGAAGAGCAGGGAGGCTAGGAAGAGTAAATCCTCCAGTTTGCGCAGGAACAACTGGATCTAAAGAATAGAGGGGTATAATGCCTGATACCCAATATGGGGGTTTCGCCGCACCATATATAAGAGATAATGGAAAAAATGCGGCACCGTAAATAAAATAATATACCTTTATTCCCCAAAAGGGGTCGCTGGCATATACGTTTGACATAATAATGGCACCGAGCACTGCGCCTATTGCAATCGCGATAACAGAACCATAGAACATCATGACCGATGTGATTTTCTTGCCAAAACGGGTCCAGTTGAATGTTTTATTTTCCTCTGCATCCTTTTGCGTATCGAGATCATCTAGTTGACTCAAAAAAGTTGCTGGGTCAGGTATTTCTGGGGTAGGTGTATCACTCTCAGTAGCACTACCACTGCTTCCACTGCTTCCACTGCTTCCACTGCTTCCACTGCTTTTAGCAGGAGTCGCTTTCAATGCCTTCAATGCATCTTCAGCAGAAGTCAGAAGAGCTATATATTGCTGAAGAAGCGGCCCGCTCGTAGTCGTATCGCCCTTTATAGCACTTACACGCGTTTGTATAGTCGTCACCGCGTCCTGCATGACCTTCACGGCAGCCGCTTGTCTCTGAGCATCTTGAGTAGCCTGCGCCGTGGCCAGTTTAGTATTAAGAGCCGTTGTCTTCGCCTGTAACTGTGCAGAAGTTAGATTCGTCGACGATAGGCTGGCAGCCTCTGCATTAAGATTTTCCAAGTTAGTCGTATCTACGCCGGCCAACTTTGCGGCACTGATAGCTAGCCCCAGATTACTTGTCATATCTGCCAACTGGGACTTCGCATCTGCAAGATTCGCCGTTTCCGCTTTTTGATCTGCATAGGCAGAGGCCGGTGGTGCTGCCGGCGTAACTCCAAATGCGGATAATAAGCTACTCGCCATACTCTACCGTGAACTACCAATTTAAGAACACCCCTTTTACGGAGTGGTTCAACGTTTTTTAGAAGTTAACGGTAGAGCGCAATGGCAACCAGAAAATCAAAATCGACAGACTATGTCATTGCGATTCCTTCGTATAAACGAGCCGAAACGCTCAGAGAAAAATCGCTTGCTCTGCTGAAAGAATACGGTATTGAGTCCCGCAGAATCTTCATCTTCGTAGCAAATAAGGAGGAAGAAAAGATTTATAAAGAAACTCTTGAGCCGAAATCCTATCATAAGATCGTGGTGGGCGTGCCAAAAATCGGCCCCCAGAGGAACTTTATTTCCGATTATTTCCCTGTGGGTAAGCCTCTCGTTGAAATGGACGATGACATCGGCTCCTTTATTGAGTGGAGCCCCAGCGCAAAGCGCAATGAGGTCAAGCTGCGAGATCTGAAGGGTGTGATCCGGCAAGGATTTGAGGCGTGTAAGAAGGCAAACTGCAGTCTCTGGGGTATTTACCCAACTCCCAATGGATATTTCATGAAGAATCAGCACACCACGGATCTTCGGTTCATTATTGGGGCATTCAATGGGTGTTTCAATCCCGGGACTAAGGGTCCCAAGGGAGTCAAACTTTCACTGGAAATGGACAAGGAGGACTATGAGCGAAGTATTCGGTTCTATTTGCGCGACGGAGCAGTTGTTCGGATGCGTAATATCGCGCCTAAGACGGCCTATTACACTGAAAAAGGAGGAAACCAGGAATACCGAACCATGGAAACAGTTGCAGCGGGTGCCAAAAAGCTTGTTGCCATGTTTCCCGAGCATTGTTCACTGAATCTGACAAAAAAGAGCGGATATCCGGAAATCCGCCTGCGTGATAAGACAAGAAAGGCGACTAAAGAGCATACTTGAGCCCACCCATACCAGAGACCACTTCAAACCAGTTTATATTCTCCACATAGATCGTGATATCGTAGGTATACGTTGTCTGGGTCGGTAATGGGAATACATCGACATCTATCTGAAAGTTGCGAATACGGCTAGCATTGATTGATCCAGAAGGCTGTGTGGGAGATTGGGCAAGCTGAAATGAATACAAGGAAAGGCCGTCTTGCCCTATACCTTTTGCATATCGGTAGCTGGAAATCCGAGTGAAATAATCAACATTTTTCATCTCTTGTATTTCATTGCCGTCACAAAGAATACGCAGGGCCCGAATAATATCCTGTTGGGCATTCGGGATAAGAAGACCAGATGTGTATCCCTGTTGTAAACTACTCTGCACATTTGGTGTAGGCGAAAAAGGAGAATATGGATACGTAAACCAGTTCGTAAAGTTTGCAAAATCATTCCTGGCAACCGCGTCTGACCGACGCTGCATAATCACTAGCCGAGTCAATGGATTATGTGTCTGCAGATCAAGGACTTGTCGTGTATATTGGCCCGGGAATGGGTAGGCAGTGACTTGGGGGATCAAATACGTGAGTGGTCTGGAGGCAAAAATCTGCTGTTCCTCCTTCGGAAGATAAATGAACGTTCCTTGCAGGACCGGATTGACGAACCAGCTGTTTAGAGCAGGAGGAGTGTAGCCGAAATCGGTAAAAAAGAAGCGAATCTGAGAGTTGATGTCATTAGACGCCGCATAGCTGGGAGTATTCGCATTGATTTGTGCAGTAGACGCATTCATCCGGTAGTTGGGACTTACACGCGAGCCTGAGGCATCAAGAACTGTATAGAGATTTGCAATGGGGTTAAATGTTATTTGCACCTCGCACTCATGATACTGAAGACCAATAAGAGGGAGTGCGTGTGACGGGGCTTCGGTGAACCAGAAAGACAGTGGTATATGAATATCACGGCCAATAATGGACGGGCGATTAAGTTGCTGGAGATTCAATCGGGTGGGATCTTGAATCACAGATGGATATCCCGTATGTGATGTGCCGCCGGCATAGGCTCCAACCGCGGGCTCAGTAAGTTCAGGAGTGTCGCCGACCAGATATTTCCATTTTGCAAATGCATCTTGATCAAGATCAAGTATGGCGCGACTCAGAAGATATGAGCCGTCGAACTCCTGGATCTTCTGGCCGCCGACAAAGAATGCGGCATTCTGTATTGCCGCTGCACCGAGATATCGGGCCCATTGAAACTCCCACTGACTTGTGCGACCAGGAGATTGCGGAGTCATGTATTTACTGTAAATATCGGGGATGGTGAAAGTGAGGATAAGATCCGAAAGAAGATCGCCATATCTTGGTATCTTTGCCCGGAGTTGAACGGGTTGATCAAAAGAGAGCTCATTGGGGCCTTCCAGGGGAATAGATATACTCTCCATGGCGAAATGTGAATAACGCTTGAAAGCCTTGTAAAAGTAAGTCATTTGTGGATTGCCACTGAGGATTACATTTTGAGATCCGTATGCCACAAGTGCTTGTAATCCTCCACCCGCCATATAACCTTACTGGGATAGAAGAGATTATGCTTAAGCCGTTATCACAATGCTTGTGATAAGGGCCACTGCGAAGTAAAGAGCACAGACCGTTATCACAATGCTTGTGATAAGGGCCACTGCGAAGTAAAGAGCACAGGCCGTTATGCACTATGTGCCCACCAGTCATCCGCCAAATAAGGAGGCTTATCCATCTGTTTCTGCTTCAACTTGGAAGAGGGCCCAGCATTCATTAGGCGCTGAATCTCATTCACCGATAATGCATACCGGGCATACGTCAGGTTAGATAAATACCCCTTGAAGGCCCCTTCAAACTGAAAGTCCTCATTATTAAGAGCGGGAATGCTAGAACCGCGCAGAGTATTGATATTTGCATTTGAGAAAATCACAATGTCCTGGAAGTTCTGATAGGGAACCGTATCGGTAAAGCTGATACGATTCGCCAGATTCCCGTTAACGAAAATGTCGAGCCCCCCCTTGTAACTATTGAGCACCACGTGAAACCATTTCTGCACAGGGATATTCTTCACATCCGCATATGTGTAGGGATTCTTATAGGTATTCATCACAACGCGCATTGTGTTCGTTCCAGAGTGAATGAAGACTCCAGGAGACATAAGCGGCCAGGGCGTGGCATATCCCTTGTGAAATACATGCTTGAAGGTACTATTACCAGAGAATGTTGCGGGGTTAACATAAATATAAAAGGAATAGGCGAACTCTATACCGGTGCGTTCATTCATGGACAGCCCAATAGTCTTGGCATCTGTGTATTTTGAAGCATCCTGATGAATAACGAGAGACATATCATCTGCAGCTGCCGTATAATCCATTAGTGTCTGGAAGCGGTTGCGCGCATCCATCGTAGTCCTATAGAGAAGTTCCACAGTGAACAGAACCATGAAAAGTATACTCACTGTTAGCAGCGCCGTGACTATTTCGCCGGACGGCGCTGACGTTGATGTTGGGTAACCCTGCTGCATTCTCTACTAATAGTGTTTAAGAAGATCCCCTAAACAAGGAAGTAAACCAGCCGATAAAATCTACGGTTCCAGAGCCTTCAGGTCCAGATAAATATGTGCGATAGATTTCATCCGGATTCATAGCATAGTTACCAGCCGTTGTGAGGCCGACATATCCGTCAAATCCACCACGAGCCGTGATTAGGGGTGACACACCTGTTGGGTCAACTTTGTAATAGGATGCGCCCATGCAGGATCTACTGAGCTTTCCGTCGACATACACATCAATAGTGCGGCCAGAAAGAACAACTGTAACCATGGTCCATCGCTGCATATCGATTTCTTGAAGATCACATACAGCGGGAGTAGTGAGGAGCTGATCATTCATTGCCATTGGGGTAAAGAGTTTTTTCATTGATCCTGCCGATAAATCACCGGGCGTTAAAGAGGCATTAGGGGGGGCCGCACTTACTGCGTTTTTCCCTGAGCCTGAGCCTGATCCAGAGCCGGATAGAACCTGAAATCCCTCTACACCCTTAGTATGTGTGCGAACCACCAAGGTATTATTAAACGCTCCCAGCGCAACCAGAAGCGTGGAAAAGTTGTCACCATTTATTTCAAAAATGTGTTTCAATGTGTTCAAGTTCTTGTTTAGGCTACTGATATATATCCAAGTATTGAATGAATATTCCCCGCCTTCATAGGGTGTAGGGAGTGGCGGAATCTTCTCGGGCGCAATATCGGCCTCACGTTTTCCACCGACCAGAACAATCGTTTTGGACTCAGTAGATGTGTAGAGAAAACGATACAGATAGTATATTGCTGTAAGTCCAATGAGGAGATATACCACTGTCATGATTCCAAAACTGCTTGGGGGTCCTTGGGGTGTCTGGCTCTGATAATCTCCCATTCTAACGATGATTCCTAAAATTAAGAAGCCTCGTTAGAATATTATGATGTCGATCTATGCATACGAACTTGTCCAATCATATAGAGGTGATGCAGGTTTAATGGCTGGAGGAGTTAAGCAACCACCTGACGGGCACAGATTCATAGAGCCCATGGCAGGCAAGAAAGAACTAAGAGTGAATCCAGACTTATATCCAGGATTGAGACCTGATGCGTCGGAATCAGAAATCGTGCTTGCCGTCGTATTAATATAGGGTCTACCGCGTGTATCGGCAAACTCGCCGAATTTGGAGACAATATCCGAGCTGCTCAGACGATAGTTATACACGTTTGCCAGTGCGAGTTGACCGATCAGACCAGTAGAACCGGAAGTAATACCACTAAAGCTGGAGTTTGATATATTCGATATGGGCATATACATGGCCTTCTGGGAGAGCACCATTGTATCATTGTAATAGACATCGAACCGGCGGCCCTCGCGCGCAACTGCCACCATTGTCCATTTCTGTAGAGGAATCGGAGGGAGTGTAATCGTTTCGATATATTTCTGGGACGCGGAGGAGCCCTGTTGGACGGGCTGTCCTTCCGTTTTGATCACAAGCTGCGCCATGGCCTTCCCTTGACGACTGGCATCCGGGGCATTTAATACTTCTAACCCTACAATACCCGATATACTGAACACATTATTGTAGCCTATATGAGTGCATGGCGCGCAGTTACCTGTGGAGGCATCGCACGGGCATGGAGCAAATGTTCCGTCGGCACAGGATGCCTGGTTCGGGTTTGTTCCACAGGCCGCATAAGACCCAGTGCGATTCATCGGATTCAGATACACAAATGCCGAAAAGCTACCATTTGAATCGGAATAATATGGCATTGCCTGTTGCTCCGTTATGATAGTTTGCGATGATGAAAGAGGAAAGGGGCCTGCTGCAGTCACGAGGATTTTAGGGGCAAAGCTTGGACTATAATATGAAAATGCTACTATGCTAAATATTAATACCATACCTATTAAGAGCCATGCCTGGGGCTCCATCTCTACCTTAAGATGAGGATCTTACAGGATTGAAGAACGTCTCTAAGGCAATAGGCATTCCATATGCGCGCACCTCTTTTGCCGAAAGAGTTCTCGGCCAGAATGCAACATTCGCGAGACGTGTGTTGGGGCCAATCGTGGAAATAACGGGGAAAAAGTAGGCCGTGGGGGCAACAGTCAGAGGAAGATTCTTCAGTGCCATAGACTGCTCGAGACTTCCGTTAATATAGAGTTCAACAAACTGCTGCGTAAACACTGCTGTTAGACGGAAGACCTTGCGGATTGGCACATTCTCTATAGGCTTGGTCGTTTGTAATCGGACATTTGCGGCAGTTCCATCCGTGCTCGTCACCACGGATGCATATAAATCATTCTTTATGGGGTCTAGCCACAGGATAAAGTTGGAGTCAGGAAAGGTGCCCAGGAGAGCTCGGGATAGATCTGAGGATACGGCAGATCCTGAAGAGCCTGAGGAGCCTGTTGACCAACTACTAATATTGGAAGGAGGGCTCACCCCCTTGCCCCCAGTGGAGCGATAGAATAGGACACGGGGGATAGTCATTGCCTGGAAATCACCGCTCAAATAAATATCCATACTGAGTGAATATGTGCAGGATGGAATATTAACAAAGTTTGCCGACAAATCAGACGGGGCCGGTCCCTTTGTAAATGCTAACTGCTTGTCGGAGGGAAGGGGCACAGGAATAATACCATTATCATCCGGTGATAAAGAGAATACAGGAAACAGTGTAAAATGAATGAAGGTGAGAATGAGGAAAATGACCAGGATTATTATTGACCCGCTATAGGCGACAGAAAGAGCTCCACCAAATGCTTGCGAACTAGGAAAAAACCTTGCGGGAATCAGACTACCTAGACCAGTAGGAGCTGCAACAGGAGCTGCATAGACAGGATCAGGTGCTGCCGCTCGTTGCCCATTACTATTCATTCTTGATGCATTAGCATACATACTACCGTAAACTCTTTTTTTTCTTTCAAAAAAAAGAGTTAATGATATCTGCGAAACTAAGAACGCTTGCGGGTTCCCTTCTTCTTTAGATCCCCCAGCACGGGGTCAAACTTGATGCGATTGTAATAGGCCTGCGTCTCCTTCGGCTTGCAGCCTCGGAGCTTTTCGCGAAGATAACACACAAACGAGATGCGAGTAAAGGGCTTCTCCCCACCCATAGTCCCAGTCTCTATAGAGTCGTGGTGGATCTTAGGCAGAGCCTTATTCACCTTCTTGTCCTCGGCGTCCTCATACATTTCCGTATTGCAATGCCATTCGTGCACGTCCATGGCCAGGAAATCGCCCGTGCGCACATTGAAGCCGACCTTGTAGCGAGGAAAGATCGTGGCCCCCCCGCTGTATTGGCCCCGTTCAATCACCGATAGATTCCCAAAGCCCTCGCGGAAATCGCCGTCGTCCATATGGAGTGCCGTGCGAAAGTTCCTATTCACCGTAATGGATGAAAAGGCGGTATCAGCCACCTGATATTTCGGCTGCTCCTTCGTGGCCGTCAGCTGCTTCTTGTGCTTGTCGGGAATCAGCTTCTTAAAAGCGGCATCAATCGCCTGAATAAAGGGTATGCCGTGCTTGTATTGCTGGAAATACTTTTGCGTATAAGAGGTCAGGCGACATGGCAGGCCCATGAATGGCGTCTGTTCAAAATAGCCGAGGACAGAGCTGAACACATTATTATTCACACGCATCTTCGACAACTTGCCGTCCTGTTCATAGCGCGCAGACCACTTATTAATCTCTACCGGCTTTCGCTTCTTCCAATAGTTGGAATCGGGCTTGATGGGGCCTGCCGCCGCCCCGCGGTTTCTAGAGGCAGCAGCAGTCTGGTAATAGGCCTCCCACCCGATTTTCACCAGATCAGCCGGCAGAATATTTTTCCGGAAACGAGCCAGAAGACGCTTCTCACCTGTCTCTGCGTCCTTGCAATACACATCCACATTCTCGTCGAAAATCTGATCGGCTTCCTTGTCGGTAAAATACGTTCCCTCACGCGCCTTGACCTCGTCATTTGTCATCTTCGGCTCCACTACGACGGTTTTGACTGCGGTCTTTGGCTTTCCCGCCACAATCTGTAGGCCCTCGTAGATCTCGGGTTTAAACACCTTCTCGCCATCGGACGGGTGGCGCGCTTTGCGACTTACACCTCTTCCTACCATCCTAGTCTTTAGGGCCATTTTAAACCTTGACACGTAGACTTAACAGGATGAATACACTTAGCCTAACCACACTGCCGCACTACCTAAGTATATATCCCATGTGGAATAGGCCTTATTACCCACTTATTGTATCTGTATCAACGACGCTTTCCCTCCTTTATCATCATTATAGCGAATCAAATCAGTTTGTGAATGCATGCGACTATGTGTTTGCTTTACTATGGGCCACCTATGATCTCCGCCTCAGTTCACGATCAACCTATAGATTAGTATTATTCCTCAATAGCCTCATCTTTATGATAAATATGTCTATTGCCTATGACCAAAACTATGTATATTATCACAGTTTTTGGCATCTTTTATCGGCCACAAAATCAATATATGTATCGCATATTCTGCAGCGGAAGGTGACTAAACAACCTTCTCTCCGCGCGTAGACCACCAAAGAAGTCCTCCTGCCACGCCGACGACTGTTGCGCCGATGATAGCCCCCTTGACCATTGAACGCGAGTCAATCTCCTCGAAATCAATCGGTGTGATGAAGGGGCTCCGTTCGCGCGCACCAATACGTCTGTAAAAGTTGATAGACTCCATTTCGCTCACCTTTGGCTTACCCAACATCTGATTCACCTCATTGTGCAGCTCTACTGTCCAGCGAAAGAGATCCTCGCGCCGATCCAAGTGTGGGCTGAGTGGCAGCTTCTGTATGTGCACTTTGTAGTGTTCACGGCATACGGGGCACGGAATCAGCTCGGCCAGACTCTCGTAGAACTCCTTTGCGGCCTTTTTCTGCGCATATGTCGGGTTGCTCGGATATGAGAGGGCTGTTACATGAATGGTATGCCATAGAATGGGCCCCCAGACGGAAGGAGGGAATCGCATTCGTTACTGATTAACCGTATTAAATTTTGAAGTATGCCTAAACGCACTGGAGCATATACGTATAGGAAACGGCTCGGATGAAGCAATATAAATCATTCATACCGTCAGCAATGATATGCTCAAACTGCACACAATATGGCCATCAATCAAAACAGTGCCCCCATCCCATTACAAGTTATGGAGTGATCTTATTCCGTATTAAAGGTGCGTGGAACCAGGTGGCGGAACTTTTACTGGGGGGGGCAACCGGTCTAGATGCAGTCCGAGATAATATTGAGTTTCTATTGATTCAGCGTCGCGACAGTATTGGCTTTATAGAGATTATGCGAGGTAAATACAGGATATCCGACACCGATTATATCAAGCAGCATCTAAATGGCATGACGGAAAATGAGCGACAGAAACTATTAAATATACCTTTTGACGACTTATGGGAAGATTTATGGGGTCCGCCGCAGGAGGGTTCCCATGCATATAGGAATGAGAAGGATCAGGCTAAACAGAAACTCGATGCGTTGAGGCCGGCCCTTAAAGATATTATTCAACAATGCGCTCCCGCCTGGGAATCTCCAGAATGGGGATTCCCAAAGGGGCGCCGCGATATGGGAGAGTCTGAATATGCCTGTGCTATGCGTGAAATGTGGGAGGAGACAAATATTCTTGAGAAGGATATTGTGCCCATTCGCAATATGGAGCCCATTATGGAGAACTTCAGTGGCACGAACCATGTGAGCTACTGCCACAAGTATTACTTGGCGTATGCAGAAGAAGGAGTGGGCGAGGAAACTCTGGATGCCGCTGCACGAAATAATATACATATCAAGCGTGAGGTCGGCTGTGTGAAATGGCTAAACTTGGAGGAGGCCGTGAAATGTATTCGTCCTGACAATGAAGAAAAACGACAGGTCTTGTTCCGGGTTCACAAACTCCTGCAACGATTCTGCCCGCTCGCGCTTTTTACACCAGGCATGAAAAAATCTGCATAGGTTAGATGTCGGCCGCTCAGGGAGAAGACTTACTAAAAAGATGGAATGACGAGACAGTGCCATTCGACCAGCGAGATGCTCTTCTCGCAGAAATGAGTGCAGCAGGACTATATCCGAGAATCATGGGGATCATGGATGCCTGGGAAGCCGAGGCCGGCCTGTATCCTGAGACGGAAGATCCTCGGTTCACGGAGAAGCTCATGCAGAAACAGGAGTTCGCCGAGAATAAGCAGGATTCCATCGCGGAGCAGAAGAAGCAGGGAGTCAATCCTTGCGACCCTGACAAGGAGTTTGAGCTCACACCCGTCCAGCGCTTCGTCGGCCGTTTTCTCTCACCCCAATGCCCCTATACATCCGCTCTTCTCTATCACGGAGTAGGGGTGGGTAAGACCTGCGCGGCAATCACTGTTGCAGAGAACTATCTACGGGCATATCCTCGCCGCCAAGTTATTATCGTCGCACCGAGGAATATCCAGCCCGGATTTCGCCGGACCATTTTTGACGATGAGGCCCTCGTCATTCCAGAAGAGGGTACTAATGTGGCAAAAGGCTGCACGGGTAATATGTATCTGAAACGAACCGGCGCAGAGACCGAAAAGGATCGCGGAATAATCTCGCGCCGTGTCACACAGTCTATCAATACGCGCTATCTCTTCATGGGTTATATCCAGTTTCACCGGATGATTGATGATCTGCTGAAGCGCGTACCGAAGGGTCTGGATGAAGATGCAGCCGCCGAGCAGCGGGATCGCATTCTGCGCCGAGAGTTTAGTGGGCGCCTCGTGATTATTGATGAGGCGCATAATCTCCGCGACAATCCTGCCGAATCCGCCGACGACGATACGGATAATCCTGGGGGCGAGACAGAACTCACCGAGTCTCAGGCTGGAAAGAAGTTGACGCCGTCGCTGATGAAGGTTCTCAATGCGGCTGAAGGTATGAAACTCGTGCTGATGTCGGGCACGCCCATGTACAACTCGTATAAGGAGATCATCTTTCTTCTCAATCTGCTGCTCCTGAATGACAAGAAGGCCACCCTGTCCGAGCGTGACATCTTCATTTCGGCCACGGGGGCATTTAAGAAGGCAAAACCAGGGCAGAAGGGCGGCGAGGAGCTCTTGGGCGGCGCGGCGAATGCGTATGTGAGTTTTATGCGCGGCGAGAATCCACTTTCCTTTCCAGTGCGTCTACCACCACAGGGCACACCCGTGCTAGGTGCCTGGCCCGATAACTCACCCGATGGAAAGCCGATTTCCGCCGAAGCGAAGGAGCGAATGAAGCGTCTCCCATTCGTGCCTGTGAGTTTTGAAGGGGGCTCCATGGCCGAGTATCTCCAGATTTCCCAGGATGCGATTGAGGGTGGAGGACTCGGCATTAGTGGTATTGATGAAATGGTGCAATCGGGCAACTGGCTCTTCCCCTCTGAGGTCGGTACTCAGATCCGCGACGCAGGATTCGACGGATGTTTTGAGGAGATAGGGGGCGGGGCCGCCCAGTTTCGCTCTAGGCGGGGTGCGGCATGGCTGACTGCAGATGCTCTCGGAACAGCCTCCCCAAAGGCAAAACTCACGATCAAGCGCGCAGCCACCGCCAAGGGGCTGATTTTTATCTATAGTCGCTTCATTAAATCTGGGGCACTACCGCTGGCTCTTGCTCTTGAGGCGAATGGCTATACTCCCTGGGGAGATCATAAACCCCTCCTGACCGACGGAATACAAGATGGCAAGGGACGCCAATGCGCTCTGTGTGCACGCCGTGAAAAGGAACATGGGGGGGCCGGTCACAAGTTTGCCCCCGCCAAGTATATTCTCATCACTGGTCGTGCCAATATCTCGCCTAATAATGCGGCGGCAATCCAGGCCTCGAGAATGAAAACAAATATTGACGGGCGCGATGTGAAAATCGTGATTGGCTCGCAAGTGGCCTCTGAAGGTATTGATTTCCGGTTTGTGCGTGAGATCTACGTCTTTGACAGCTGGTTTCATTTAAACAAGATGGAGCAGGTTCTGGGTCGTGGCATTCGTACATGTTCCCATTCTCTTATGGAGCCTGAACAGCGAAACTGCACCATCCATTTGCTCGTAAATACCTTTGGAGAGGGAGAGGATACTGAAACGGCGGATCTCTATATGTATCGCAATGCCATGTCCAAGGCCATGCAGGTGGGGCGAGTGACACGTGTTCTTAAGCGGTATGCGCTCGATTGCAATCTGAATCGCGATGCCATTATCGTGAATGGCCTGGAATCGCAGAGGCACGTGGATGCACAGGGGGTGGTGCGAGAAGAAGTGAGTATCAATGATACGCCCTTTACAAATGTCTGCGATTGGATTGAGACATGTGAATATGAATGCGCAAAGCCTGTAGAAGTCAATGAGGAACAAATGGATATGACTACGTATGACGAGTTCGCCGTGCGATGGCGCGAATCAGAGTTGAAGGTGGCCATACGAAAGTTATTTAATAAGCGTGAACAGCCAGTCTTTCAGCTACCAGAGATTTTGGACATGATGTCAGCTGTGCCGGCGCGGGCGATTTCGGGGCTGCTCTCGGACATAGTAGGGAATCAGTCTTTTCGCCTGAACATAGGGAATGTTGAGGGCTATATTGTCTACAGGAATGGATATTATATGTTTCAGCCAGATTATCTAAGTGATGTGCGTATCCCCCTTGCCCTACGCGTAGCAGAGGTCCCCGTGAAACGGGATTCGTATGCCCCTACTCAGATAAAAGTGACGCCGACGCCCAAGGCTGCTGTGGCCGAGCCTGAGGGTGCAACAGAAACGGAGGGTCCCCTGGAAGCCCCAAAGGAAGGAACCCTCATCGGCTACTGGCGCTCAATCAAAGAATGGGCTATAGCTATTGCGGCGGGCAAGGCCGATCTCAAAGACATTCCTTTTGCGGTCCAAAAGGCAATATCAGAGCGCTATGTCGGCGACGCTCAGTCACGTGAAAATGATCAGCTTATTATGGTGAACTGGCTCTTTGAGCATATACAGACTAGTACCGTATATACCCAGGACGAAAAGAAAAACTATCTTATGGCCCTTTCAAGTTCCCTGCTAGAAATGGTCTGGGACGAGAGTATTAGGCCAAATGAGCAACTGGAACTTCTCGTGGCTAAGGATCCTCTGGCGACGATTTCGGCGAGTGAACAAATAGTCACGAAAGGTGACAGGAGTGCAGTCCGAATAATAGATATTAGCTCGGATTCACTTAAATATTATTGCGGGGCTGAAGCATGTATAGACACTGTTAGTAGAATCTTCGACACGAACCCTGAGGATCTATTAAATAAACTGCAGGCAAATGTTCAAACCTCGGCGGGAATCTACGGATTCATCGTCCCGAAAGGCAAGGAGGGGCGCCTAATCTTCAAGACAAATGAGCGGCCTGTCCAGCCTGGGGTAAAGCCCGAGAAGGGGGGGGAATGCTCTATAGTGAGCACGATCGCCTTTCATATCCGGATGCTGAAAGATATTTCCGATTTAATGGCGGCTGAAGGATACCCGAGGCTGATTCTTACAGAGGAGTATTTGGACGAAAGGGCGCGGATCAAGCAGGCGAAGAAGGCGGCGAAGGAGGCGGAGGAGGCGGCAAAGAAGGCCGCGAAGGATGCGGGGCGGAAATACGAGCCAGGGGCAGCCGAGGCAGGGGCGGCCGACCCAGTACGAGTAGGTGAGTTTGCGAAAAAAGGGAAACAGATATTTAAGACAAGACAGTTCGAGAATGCTATCCGTGCCTGTGCTCTTAAAGATATTATTCTGCGTTGGGTTGATTATTTCCAAAGGAAAAAGGAGGGGAAACGATTTTTCTATCGGCCAGTAGCTGCGCTGAAAACAGGGCATAAGGGGAGCAAGTAAAATTGGAGTTTAAGGTAACATTATACTAGTATATAGAATGGAACACACAGCTCTCTTTGAAGAACAGGTTAGTCTTACCCCGAAGGATATGCGTATTAAGATTGACTCTATGGAGACTCTGGTGGCCGATAAGTTAAAGGCGAGGCTAGAAGGCCGCTGTTCTCGCCATGGGTTCGTGGTGCCTGATACGCTCAAGGTATTGTCGCGATCTATGGGGAGTCTGGAAAAGGGGCGATTTACGGGGAGTATTATCTTTCATGTGCAGGCAGAGGGCTCCGTCTTAAATCCGCCCGATGGTGCTATTCTGGAAGGAGAGGTGATTCGCAAGAATAAAATGGGGATTTACGTGTCCTATAAGGATGCCATTCGCGTGATTATCCCGCGTGATCTGCATATTGGTAATGAGGCCTTTGAGGAGGTAGAGATTGGTGAGACCGTGGAAGTGGAGATTAAAAAATCGCGATTTCAGGTGAATGACCCATATATCTTGAGTGTGGGGTCATTTATATCATCAAAGGCCAAAAAGCCTGCGAATGCTGTAAAGCCTCTCGCAGGGCCGACCGAGGTTGAGGAGGTTGAGGACTTTGATGATGCGGAAGAGTTACAAGAGGACGAGCAAGTTGTAGAATAGAATGAGTGCAACTGCTGCTATTTTAACAACCAATGAATACGATGAACGTAAAAAGTTCTTGGACAACGTGAAAACGCTATCTAAAGCTGAAATGGAGGAGATATACCGGATTCTCAAAAAGTCCAAGGCCGAATACAGCGAAAATAGCAACGGGGTTTTTTTTGATCTTTGTAAACTTCCGGCGGAGGTATTTGCCGAGATGCTGAAGTTTATGGAGTTTGCTCAAAAGACGCGGGATGACTTTAATGCAAGAGAAGAGGAGGAATACAAGGCACAGGAGGCCCTTGTGCTGGGGAGGGACTAGGTGCCCTAAAGCCCTAGCACCATATCCCTATAGGAATGGAGACACTACAGAAAATTCAAACATGGGCAGGACAGAATCCCCATCGGAAACGCGAAGTGATTCCGATAGAGATTTTAGCAGTGTCGGATACACAGGATGGTCAAGAGGCCCCCGCCACGATTGCAGGTGGCTGGGCGCCCACACCATTGGAGCCCCCTGGACCAGTGAGTCTCTATCTCTGGAAGACGGATCCCGAGTTTCGCGGGGCCACTCCCGCCGTTCGCCGCACTATTCTGCGCGACATGATTCTGAAGGTGACGGAAAGAGCCGATGCCGAGCTGCGGGGCATCAAGTGGCAGCGCAAGAAGATTCTGGAGCAGGTAGCAGCCCAGCAGACGGCGGCAGTATCTCCGCCCATGGATACGCACGAACTTGATATTGGGCTGTGCGCACTCTTCGGCTACCAGAAAGTTTCGGTGGATGAGGCGAACAAGAAGGTCCGTTTTTTCCCTACCGATCCACGCACGTGGTCGACAGAGTTACCCGTGTGGGGTGCGACTACTGGCTCACGTGCGGTTCTTCACGCCCCTGGCGAAGGCTCAGTAGGGGCTGGACTCGCAGCTTGGGTTTGTGACCGAGAGCGCGAGGGCTGGAAGATTGATTGGCCCGAGGCGGAGGGGACACTCGAGGACATTAAGAGCAAGATGCTCCAGCGGGGAACGGGTCTCGGCCCGCGTCTGGAGAAGCCGAAGAAGGCGGACTGGGCGGCGGCCCTGGGGCGCGCAGAGGCTATCGCGGCGCTGGGGAAATTCTAAGTTCACAGTAGAATGTCACACTCTAGAACGATCAAGAAACTAGAAAAATATGTAAAAATGAGACAAAGGTTACTCTACAAGTGAAAGATCTGGAGCCTACAGCAGGTCATAGACATCATGGCGAGGGCAAAAATGAGTACATCACAGGAATATTAACTCATGATATATTCTCTCCTAAAACATTTATATTTGTTGAAGACGGGCAAGAAGGTGGACAGGACGTTCTGGAAACTAGTTTAGATAAGATCAAGAAAGCAGGCGGTGATAACAATCCGAGTAATAACAATCCGAGTAATAATAATAATAATAATATGAGTGGTGGTGGCAGAAGGCAATCGAGGAAGCAAAAGCGCAAGTCTCGTGCTACACGGAGGCGTTAATGGTTTCGCCCGGCTTCCCGTATATTTTATAGGTGTTTACTAGGAAATGGATATGTTCACGCAGCTCTTTTGGCTTAGCGCCTTAGTCTTTTTCGCCCTGTCCCTATATTTAGTATGTTGTACCAAAAAGACTAACATACTTTATTTGCAGATTGCCGCTGGATGCGGCATGTTTATAGGTAGTAAGATCGGGCGTAAGTTTTTGAGATTAGAGTGAAATACCGTGAACTAGGTTAGGATGAAAGCGTGGTTTTTGGCACTTACAGTAGTCGTAGTATTATTCATGTTGAAGAATACAGAAGGCTATTATCCCTGGCCAACGCAGGTCGATAACTCCGAACAGGCGAATGATAACTATCTTGAGTCTCTGTTAAAGGCCGCTGGCTATGAGAGCAAATACGTGGTCCCTCCGAATGTGAACCTGCAGGAATCCCAGCGTATGAATAATACTCTGAGGGCCAATGGCTATGCGGAAATCCCCATGACGGGCGAGGTGCGGGCGGTGAGTATTCCCTTTAGCGCGGATAGTCCTGTTCCTGCTGCTGCTGCTTCTAGAAACTATACATATCTCATCGTGCTGTTCCTATGTATTGCGCTTGCAGGGGGGGTCGGGCTTTACATATTACTGCGTTCATAGTAAAATTGCCCCCGCCACTCACCCAAAGGTAAAGCTATACAAGGTAATAGAACTCGGCCTATGGAACTCTTCTCTGCAGAGGCCGAAAACATCAAAAAGCGCGTGGGAGACTGGCTGACCATCCTGACTATGAGATGGAGACAACCTTTGGTCCACGCGGCGAAGTGGATGCCACAACCTTTCTCGCGGTGGCACAGCGTCTCCGCGCCAAGGGCTACGCCTCTCTTCCTCAAGAGGATCGCCTCGCCGTCATCACCCCGGAACACGTGCGGTTCAGCCTCAGCAGTCTCGGCATCATCCAGGCCTATTGCAAGGATGACACAATGGCCGGTAAACCCTACACCGTGATGATCAAGGACCGTGCCACCGCAGATGCGCAGATTGATCTCGATGACTATGAAGTGCGTATCAAGGTCCGCCGCGAGACAGATATATCATATGACGACGCCGCCGTCAAGAAAATCTTTACCGCCTGGCCCCAGCAGCGCAAAGCCTTTCGCATGATTCGTCGCTGGGCCTTTGACGCAGATGGCATCCGTATTGACATGTCGATCGTGCGCAGCACTCAGCGACTGCGTAGTGGCGAGTTCAAGTGGCAGCGGTCCTTTCGTGAACAGGATATCATGATGAGCCCCCCTACTTATGAGATTGAGGTGGAGCTCCTGCACAAGGACGGTGATACCGTGGAAGACGCCATGAAGCGTCTCGTGCGCGGAATCGGTGAAGTCCTGCGCGGGATTCAAAAGAATGCCGTGCTCATCCGCCGCACGATGAAGCAGAAGGTCCTCGGCGCCTACAAGAGCCTGACCGGCAGTGATCTCTTTCGTGGACCGGCCTTGAGGACACTGCGCAAGGAGAACTTTATCTCCGAGCGCGTGGCCAAGACGCCTAATATCCGCGACGGCTACAATGTCACCGACAAGGCGGATGGACTACGCTGTATGGGGTTCGTGGATTCCAAGGGCGATCTATATCTGATTGATATGGGCATGAATGTCTATCGCACCGGTCTGAGACGTCCTGAACTGCGCCTGTCACTCGTCGACGGCGAATGGGTCACACAGACGAAGGATGACCCACCGAAGCCCATGCAGCAGTTCCTCGTGTTTGATATCCTGTATGCCACCGATAAGCGCGATGTCAGCCGTTTCCCTTTCGAGTCTGGGGCTACTGGGCCAGTTGCAGAGGGCGCGGCACCACCCCCTGTCCCGCCGCCAGAGGACAGTCGTCATTTCCAGCTCAAGGCGTGGGTGACGACCTGGAACAAGGACGCTGGTCCGAAAATGATGGCCGGTAGTCTGGGGACGCGAATCCAAGTGGCCGCCAAGGAGTTCTTCTTCGGAAAGGCCGGCAATGACAGTATCTTTCGCGCGGCTGCACGTGCTCTAGCGGGGGCGCGACCCTATTATACGGATGGCCTCATCTTCACTCCCAATGTCCTGCCCCTACCCGATAGGCCAGCAGCGACATTCTGGGAGCAGCTGAAGTGGAAGCCGGCCGCTGATAATACCATTGACTTTCTCGTGGTGACAGAGAAACAAACCGGCTCCAAGATGCAGGATAAGGTAGTGGCAGGAATCAAGGCGGGGCCATCCGGTGAGACAGTAAACTACAAGACTCTGCGTCTCTATGTGGGCTCCAATATGGAGAATGCGCGTGACATTATCCTCAACAAGCAGGAGTTGCCTCGCCGTGATCGCACACCCTACGGAGCAAGAGAAAAGAAGGAATATAAGCCAGTAATCTTCACTCCAAAGGAATACCCTGACCCTATGGCGGCAGTATGTCGCTTAGCTGTGCAGGGCGATCCCGATACTGGCGAGGAGTATATCATGACGGAGCACACTGAGGAGCCTATTCAGGACCGGACTATTGTGGAGATGGCCTATGATCCTTCACAGCCTCCTGGCTGGCGCTGGAAGCCTCTGCGTGTGCGCATGGACAAGACAGAGAGGCTCCAGCGCGGAACTCTCGGGCGCACGTTGAACTCCGAGGGAGTGGCCGAGGACGCGTGGAATAGTATTCACGATCCAGTCACGGAGAGCATGATCAAGACGGGGGCGGATACTCCTACAGCAGAGGAGCTGGCGAAGATTCGTGGAGGCGCGGCGGCCAAGGAGACCATTGCGCGCCGATATTTCGATCGCGAGGAGCCGGTGATTGACGAGGCGCTTGTGGAGGGGATGAAAAAGTTCCACGGTCGCTGGATTCGCGGAGAGATTCTCTACAGGGTGGGGATGTCCGGTGATGGAAAGGCACTTCTTGATGTTGCCTGTGGTGTTGCTGGAGATCTGCACAACTGGCTGAGGGCCGATGCACGGTTTGTTCTGGGCGTCGACTATGCGGCGAAGAATATCATGGATTCCAAGGATAGTGCATATTCGCGCTATATGAGTGTGGCAGTGGAGCGAGGAGGGTTGGATAATATTCCGCCAATGGTCTTTGCAATAGCCGATTCCACGAAATCACTGGTGGATGGCGCGGCGGGAGACAATGATCAGGAGAAGGATATTCTGCGATCCGTCTTTGGAAAAGTGAAGCCGGTGGGATCCGTGCCGGCCTTTGTTGAGGAAGTGGGTGCATCCAGGCTCAAAATGGGCGCGGATTGCATCAGCTGTATGTTTGCCATTCACTACTTCTTTGAGACACCGGCGAAGCTGAATGGCTTCTTGGAGAATCTGTCGCAGACGTTGAAGGTGGGTGGATACTTTATAGGGTGTTGCTTTGATGGCCAAAAGGTGTTTGATCTTCTGCGCGAAACACCTTCGGGAACTTCGCGCTCGGGCCAAGAGGGCACTACGACATTGTGGGAGATCACCAAACAGTATGAGGCGGAGGACATTCCTGAAGGTGATGCGGCACTGGGTATGGGGATTGATGTGAAGTTCATCTCTATAGGGATGCCACACCGCGAATATCTGGTGCCGTTCAAGCTGCTCGAGGACAAGATGCGCTTGATAGGCTGCGAGCTACTCACAGGAGACGAGCTAAAGGAGGTGGGTATGGTGAACTCTTCGGCTACATTCGATGTTTCATGGGAGATGGCAAAGAAGAAGGGGACCACGTTTAAGATGATTGATGCCGTGAAACAGTTCTCGTTCATGAACCGGTGGTTCATCTTCAAGAGGAAGCGGCAGGAGACCCTGGCTGCGGCGGCAGTGGCGGAGGCGCTGAGTGTGGGGCAGCCAAAGGCTTCTAAGAATAAGACTGCTACTAATAATCAAGAGGTTGGCCGAGCAAATGCCGGTCGTAATGCTGCGGCAAGACAGAAGGCGAATGCTATTGCCGAGGCGGCAACAGTTATTCAGAACCAGGGCCAAGGGCAAGGGCAAGGGGAAGGGGAAGGGGAAGTGCAAGTGCAGAACCAGGGCCAAGGACAAGCACAAGCACAAGCACAAGCACAAGGTCAAGGACAAGGCCAAGGCCAAGGCAAAGCCCAGGCACCTACACGCACCGTAGCGGTAGCCCCTGGCCCCGCCGCTGCGCCTACGAAATCATATACTCTCGGAGAAGTCTTCCAGTTCTATATGGATGCAGCGACTGCCAAGGATCAGCTCGGCATGAAGCCCCCAGATAAGGGCGCAGCACGCTGGCTTTCTCCTGGATCACCCTTCCCTATAAAGGACGGTGAGACCGAGTATCCCACTATGGAGCATTACGTTGGCGGCATGCGTGCCAAGCGCGCCACGAACAAACCCGAACTCGCAGAGACTATCTTTAGTCGCGAGGGTACTATTCACCAGCGATTCCTCAATGATCGCCTAGGAATGACGAATGGCGGGACTAAAACCCTATCTGAAGAAGATGATCATGACCTTATGAAGGCAGAGTTATCGGCAGTAAAACTTGCAGCCGGTGGAGTAGCTCTAAAGAAATACAAGGCCGTAGTGGATGAGGCAACCTGGGCAACGGAGAAGGAAAAGGTGCTCGAAGAAGCATTGAAACAACGCTGGGAAAGAGATGCGCGCTTTCGCAAAATCATTGAGACAGCGCGAAACCTCGGTAAATATCTCTTGTATTACACTCCTGGCGCCACCACGAATCTGGGCGGAAAGCGCGATAAGGATACAGGGCAGATTGAGGGGGACAATAAGATTGGGAAGATTATGATGAGGTTGGCCGGTTACCCAGAGTGAGCAACTTTCAACAGCCCCACAGGAATACGGGCGGCCTCATTCTCCTCATCCTCCTCAATGATAATCCACCCAATAAGGGCGAACTGATTATTCGTAATCTCCTTTTCAAATGTCGTATTTTCATATGGATAGGCCGCCCCGTATGCCACCGGTGTAAAGCTGCCAAACTTCCCCACAATATCAAGTAATCCTCGTTTAGCATCCAGGTAGGATGTATAAAGGAGAGTAGGAATCTCGGGCATGGAAGGGATCGTATAGTCGCTGTTAGGATCGCTGATGACAATCAAGTAGGAAGTCATTTTACTTTATCAAAAGCTTTGAACGCGGCAAATTTGAACGCATTATTACGGACAGAACAGGTATAATGCCGCAGCCGTGGCAAGAGTTATCATTCAAGAACAAGCATCCTCGTGATGCCCAAATCCAGTTCGACGAACCCACCCACGTCTATACGGTCAAGGGAAGCTCAAAAGGGATTGTGAGCTGTACCAAGTTTCTGCACGAGTTCTTTCCTCATTTTGATGCGGCGGCCATCATCCGGAAAATGATGGCCTCGCCAAAGTGGCGGCAGAGCAAATATTATGGAATGACGGCCAAGGAGATTAAGAAGCAGTGGGATGATAATGGGGCGGCGGCGAGCGGGGCGGGGACGGCCATGCACTTGGCCATTGAACAGTTCCTCCACGGCCATCCGGAGCTTATTGAGCCGCCCGTCCTTGAGACCCCCGAGTGGCGGTATTTCATGAACTTCTGGTCAGAGGCAAAAGGTGATCTCGTGCCCTATAGGAGTGAGTGGGAGGTGTGGAGTGAGGAGCACAAACTCGCCGGCTCCATTGACATGATCTTCTATCGCAAATCCGACGACTCCTATGTTATCTATGACTGGAAGCGCAGCAAGGAGATTAAGAAATCTAATGATTTCGGGGGGAAGGGATTCGGTCCCGTGGCACATCTGGATGACTGCAACTACTGGCACTATACGCTCCAGCTCAATGTCTATCGCTGGTTCTTAGAGACCTTCTATGGTCTGAGAATCAGTGATATGTATATTATGATCTTTCATCCGGACAATGACAACTACCGGCGGTTCAAGCTCAATAGGCTGGATGATGAGGTGGCGGCGATGGTGGAGGCGCGCCTGGAGGCTGTTCGGGCGGGGGCGGGGATTGTAAAGTTTGATGAGCCTGCCGAGTATGGCTTCGTTGACTAGGCCCCAGGCTTCTTTAGACCCAGACTCCGCTTGGCCTTGGCCACAATGTCCGCCAGACCCTTTGGCATTGCATCTTTTTTCAGAAACTCAATAGAAGTGGTGGAACTGAGAAGAAGAGCCGGGCCATCTGCCGTAATAATAAAGACCGGCACGGCCACTCCCGAAGGCTTTGTCGGCTGTTTGGCGATGACCGTGGGGGGGTCCACGGTCAGATTAATCTGCACGATCGGCATTGTTTTTGCTGCCAGGAGGTTCTTTATCATATCGTCCGTTAGTGCCTTTGTATCGGCAGTAATGGCGATTTGCTCCGGGGCGAGACCAAACGGCACCATCAGCGCTTCAAAGGGTGCACGGAAGAGACGGAGGGCGCCTGTCTTGGGATCCGGTTCCGGGCCGCCATTCAGAATCAGCTGAAGACTGGGTGGGAGTTGGGAGGCCTCCTCCTGCTCGGCCAAAGGCGCGGCCTCACCCTCTTCTCGCGACATTTCCTCATAGAACTTCGGCTCCTCGTCAATCTTAGTTGCCCACTCCAGACGTAGAAGCTCAAACCATGCCGAGGACTTTTCTGGATAGATTCGCTGCTTTCCGTCCTTTCCATCAAGTGTAACTGCCTTATCCAGAACAGCCAGACGACTCACATCCTGCTCTAGAATCTGCCGGCGACGCTCCCCGTAGCGGAGTAACTCTTCAATAAGACGGAGAAGAAGAACGCGCGGTGCTGAAACCGCCTTTTCCTGTTCTCCTAACTGAGTTTCTTTTGGAACATGCAGAAGGCACCGGCCCTCGCCCTCGGACTGTTTCCATGCACAGCGCCCCGCACACTGCCCCTGACCCCGAATACGGCAATCGACACGTAATAGGGATGTCTCGTGCGTTTTCACGGCGTCTTCGTCTGCGAAATCCTCCGTCATCCAAGTCTTGACGATGGGTCCTATAAGTATCTCTAAGCGCTTCCGCTTCTCGAATAGCGGCAACTTTCGTGCAAAAATAGTATCCTCGATCACTTGTCTGAACTCCCCTCCATCCTCCTTGGCCGCGAACCAGTTTGAAAAGGTCAAGCGCAAATGCTCAAAAATCTCGTGGAACTCAATCATCTTAATGCGGGCCTTTTCATTGGGCACTTCCGTCGACTTCTCCTCCAGACAGATTTCATGATTCAGGGACCATTCCATTTCATCCACTGTTATGTTGGGCATGGCATCAATCTGTGCTACTGCCTCGGCGGTAGGAGGTCCCACCGGCACATAGAGGCCATTCCGTAGCTGCACAGCCTCAATGCCCCCGCTCCTACGACTCTTGACGATTCGCACCGGCGAAAAGCCAGGATAAAGAGAAAAGCGCGATTCAACAAACGACTTGTAGAAATGCAGAACATGATCCACCGGTGCACGTTTATAATCAGGATCGTCCCAGTCCATCATTATCTTCGGGCGCGTTATGAGCTCGCCATCATCCACTACTGGTAATGTAATATAGCCAGATGGCGCCTCCTTATCTTTAAAGAGCAGGGCGACGAGATGATTATAGGCATCGCGCACAACAGCCTCCAGTGTTATCCGCTTGTCCTTACGGAGCACCCGATTTGCAACAGATGCAGGGATCATGGCGAGTGCATTCATCTTGCTCTGGCTGGTATAGATTGAGCGACCCGTGCTGCTGCACTGGGCCATATATTCCTGGAGACGCTGACGGACAATGGGGGGCAGGAAGCCATTCAGCTGGAACTTTAGAGTGAAGACGTCCACTCCGCGTTCCTCTGGAGGGCGATTGTCCACGTAGAATATGGGCTCCCAGATTCCGGACCAGTGTCTGAGGAGAAAACCGATCGTATTTCCTGACATGAGATCGGCATTGTAGCCATAGGGTGGACAGCGCACGGACATCTTACCGGTTTTCAGAATATCTAGGACAATGAAGGTCATTCCTGGCCCCACACCCTTGCGAATAAGATTGGACTGGGCGAGCGCAAGCGCAAAATGTCTGAACTCCTTTTTGGTGGAATCGGATTTGAGCCAGGCTTGAAAGGCAGTGTGACTTACATAGGCGCGCATCACGGCCTCATAGTTCTCCTGCTGCACATGCACTTGGAGTTCCTCTTCGGCCCAGGAACCCAGCTCCGAGTCGGTAGGGCGCTGCACGAGCGACTCGGCGGGATCATAGAACTCGAGAGCAAGATTGCCATAGTTCAGCGCCAGGAATACGCGGGGTGTAATCTTCTCCAGAAGGAACTCCTTCATCTGAGCAGCGCTATTGAGCGAATAAAATGGGGCAATGGCCGCGAGGAAACTATCACCCTGATGTCTGTGATGATTCTCCACGCCGATGCGCAGAAATCCCGTGCCGCCCTCCTTGATCTTTTGAGGATTAAATGTGCGGCTCACCAGCTGGGTAGGCTCCTGGTCAAAATAGGGGTCTAGCATGGGCGGCAGAAGACCGACCTGGGCCTCCGCATATTTCGCCTTTGTGATTGTGCCGACTTCGAGGGGCATTTTTTCCGAGCCGATAATATACTTGCCTGTCACGCCGGCGAGCATCGTATAGTAGTCAAAAATGGGCAGGCCGGCCTCCTGTCTAGGACCCGCGGCCGCCCTCCGCTCTTCACCCTCTTCTTCATCCTCCTGCAGGGCTGCAACGGCGGCTGCTCCTGCTGGCTTGACTGCCGCTGGCTTGGGAGGCGCCCCCCATTCGCGATACTTGTCGTATGCGGCATCTGTAAACTTCACCGGCGATTCGTCCAGAAAACAACATGGTAGATAAAACCCCTCAGGATGCTGTGTAGCCTTAAGAAACCGGATAAATAAATGGCGGCTCTCAGTCATCGGCTTCACCACGCGCTCCAGGATCGTTTCACCGGGCTTGGGGACTTTGCGATTAGTGATGACTTTACCGCGGCAGAATGGGCACTCACCGGGCTTTTTGGCTGCTCCCTTTGGCCGGCGCATCTTGGTTGATTCCAGATCGGCCTCGCGGATCATGATTTCATCCTTTGTGCAGAAATAGCGGCAGCAGAGATAATAGTTCTGGTTTTTCGGCGTTGTTCCATAGCGGAGCACGGTAAAATAGTCCTTTTCGGCGACTCCAGGGGGTTTCTCTGGATCGCCTGGCTCCAAGGGGAAGATTTGAAAATAGACATTGTCGCCGGCATATTCTTCCTGCATTTGCTGGAACTGGGCCTCGCTAAGAACAGCCGGTTGGCGACCATACGTCGGCTGACATTTACTCACGTAGCGCTTCAATGACGGATGGGATTTGTGATAGTCGAAGAGACGGCGATCGGCCTCTTTCAGCTTATTTAGAAAGAAGTTCGCAATGCCGGTTTCACCGGTTGTAGGAGCTTCGTCGTTTTCTTCTTCTGCCTTTGGTTCTGCCTTAGGACCCTTAGCCCCCTCCATATCCTCCTTCGGATTCGTGGTGGCCTGCTGAATCTGGCGTTTCAGTTCCTCCGCCGGCGGAGGCACGGCAATAGGGGCCGGTGTCTCCCCTACACCCGTTTCTGGATAGGGAGTGCCCTCCTGGGCAGCAGCCAACTCCGCCTGATGCGCCTCTTCCAGGGTTAAGCCCTCACCCTCCTGTTCGTAGGCGAAAAAGTCCAAATAATCCGGCATTTCTTCTGCGCTCCCAACTTCCTCCACCTGTTCTATGACTTCTTGAGGTGTTGCCACCTTTTCTTGCTGCGGTTCCGGTGGAGGCTCAGGCGCCCCCTCGGCCTCCCGCAACTCCTTGGCCGCCTTGGCTCCTACTTGTACATCCGCTGCATCCGCGCTGATCATCATTGATAAGATCGTCACTATTCTCTGTAGGGCCTCCAGCGAATCAACCCTGTAGAGATGAAACGTGTAAAAGGGGTGCTGGGCAAAGATGCCCACATCAATACCAGGATTATGCTGCAGCATATAGTCCTTGGATTCCGGGTTCACTAGAGCCACGTCGCCCTGGGCCTGCAACTTGATGGCAACCTGTTTCCTCGCCTCCGCCATGTCAAGCTGAAACTCATCCGCCACGAGTTCTACCAGATCCGTCACGAGCCCCTCGCCTCTCAGAACCTTGCGATTAATGACCTGGGTCAAGAATGTCTGAATCCGGTCCTCCGTGGCAAAGTTACTCACCAACTTGAACCGCAACATCATCAGAGGCTTCTCTCCAGGCAGAGACGCAATCTCCTGGAAAAACGACGTAAAAATCGGTAGGCGCTGACGGAGCACACGAGCAGTGATAGGCTGATCCTCCTTCTTGAGTCGCACGCCGAGCACCACCATTGCATTCCCAATATCCGGTCGCGCAGTAATATATGGCAGATCCTTCAGCCCCTCAATCAAGTGCTCACCGAAGGAGTCAAGGTCCGTTCGTGGCTCCAGCTTCTTGAATCCCTTGGGCGGCTCCACGATGCAATCCGCCGATCCGTCATTAAAGAGCCGCAGGGTCGCATAAATGGGGGCCAAGTTCAGAAGCCCCTTGCGAATAAGAATCTTGGCAAACGCATAGTCCTGTTCGGGCGTCGGATTACGCTCCTGCGACCAGCTCACCAGCATTTTGGGATCCTGAATATCAGGCTTATTGTCGTCTACTAAGAACACCTTACTGATACCCGATCCCTCTACAGGAATGAGACGCATAAAGGGGCGACGGGCATTCACGGGGGCCTCATAGAACTGGGCCTCAATGCCAGGCATCTTCCCCTTCTTGGCCCAGGTGAGACGGAGGAACTTGATGCCCGCCAATGTGAGTGGCTGCAGAGGGATATTATCCTCCAGCAGCGATTCAAGGCGCATCAGAAACTGCTGGCGGCGCGTAAAGATCGTGAGAAGGCGCTCGGCCCCTGCCTTCTGCTTTTCAACAGTTAGAGGAGTCAAATATGGAAAGAAGGGGTATAAGCGACCATTCCAATCTTTCTCACTGGGTGGTTTGGCGCCTGGAATCGCCGCCAGAAGATCTCGGTAAAGATATGCATGAAACTCGGGAAGGCCGTTCGCGATTTTCATTTTGAAAAAGGCGTCCTCGATCGTAATACGTTCACGATTGATAATACTGACGACTTTGCGTTCTCCTGTTGAACTGACAAAGCGGGCATCTAGAGGTATAGTGCCCACGGCGAGCTCAAAAGGGAGTGCATTATAGAAGGTTGCGCCAGGAGTAAGCATCGGTAGATTCCAAGTGAAATCTATGGGGATTGTCTTATTCTTGAGGACCTTCTTGCCGTGTGCACAGAGATAGATGAACTCAGGAAGAGCCTCATCGACCTTTTTCAGCTCTGCGTAGAGGGCTATTTTGATGTCCTGGAGGGTCATGAAGGGGAACATGTTTTTGAGCGTAATCTCCTTTGGCTCGGCCCCTGGTGCAGTGTGCAGAAAGACGGTGAGCTCGCCGGACGGCATTGAATCACGGAAACTTCCGAGGGCTGATGGATAAAATACGTCTCTTAGAAACTCTGGGATTGTCTCTAATCCGCTACGCTCAGCCATCCTCTAACGTCGCGTGCCAAAGTTTATTTAGGCGCACAGCGCCTGAATAAATCTTGGAGTTCACGGTTACTGTTTAACGGCGCCAGTGGGTGCGGCGACGGCTACGGCCACGGCCACCGCCCGTGGGGGTCCCAGGGTTAGAGGCGTTAGAGTTATTGTTAGCCAAAAGCGCGTTAAGCTTTTTGGCATTGTTAGTGGAAACGTTGGGCTTAAAGTTTGCAGCATTCGTAAGAGCACCTTGCTTTGCCGCATTCGCGGCAGAGCTAGCAGTACCAAGAGCACTCTCAATAATCTCCTTCCTCTTCTTCATTGCGGCCTCCTCAGCATCCATGGCAGCCTTCTGCTTGGTCGCCAGGGCCCGCAGCTGCTCCCTCTTCCTTGTTGCTGCATTTGCCAGCTGGCTCTGCCTCAAATTCTCCGCACGAGATCTAGAAAGTCCCCAAGATTTAGGACCAAGGGTCGCGAACCGCTTAATCTTCTGGAAGGTAGTATCCTTAACCTCATTGTGGGACCTTCTTGCATCGTCAACTTGCCCCCTGGCAGTTTTAAGCTCGGCAGAGCATTTGGCCTGTATAGAGTTTAAGTTGTTTTGTGCCATTGATACAGCCTCCTTTGTCGTAGAAGCAGCAACCTCAAGATCAAGTGCCTCCTTCTTGGCGGCATTACGAGTATTGACCGTGCCATACTTATTTGCAGCCTTTTGTGCGCTATTCGCAGCCCTCGTAAGTTTTCCCGCGTTTGTAAAACGGTCAGACAGCCAGCCAAACATTTTTCTACTTAGGCTTGCGATTTTATTTAACCCTTGGAAAAGTCCGTCCCATCCTTCGTGGCGTCGTAGCTCGGCTGATCCGTGATTTTCATTCCGCAGTAGGAGACCGGGTGAGCGCGGAAATCGCGGTGTTTGTAAATATCTACGCGCTCCGCCTCCTGGAGGAGCCAGGCAAAGTTGTTCCAGAAATCCGGCCCATGCCCTACCGTCTTGGTAATGACATGACCCATCTCGTGAATGGCGACGAATGTCACGATATCCTCGTGCACGAGAGATTCATCGCCGCCCTCCCGCTGTCGGAGGCAGAAATGGATGGATTCGCCCTTATTTACGCTGTAGCTGGTGAACTCGGCCTCGGGCGTTGCTTCATAGAGTCTATTGGACATGGCATCAAAGTTCTGGGACAGCTGCTTGACCTGGGGCTTGTCAGGATAGGTCGCCTCCACGTGCAGCTTCAGCTTCTTCATCTTGATCCGGACCTTGGCCATGATATCGGCCGCCTCCTGCTTATCAGGCATATCACGGACCATGTAGGTCTGTCCATCCACTGTGCTTTTGACCGGAACTGTCGGATAGTCCGACGATTTGAGTCCAATGTAGCTCATGGCATACGAGAGAGTCCCTGCGAGGTCTCCCATTCTATGATGGATATGGGTTATTTATTACATTACTATCTTCAGCCCCTTCCCCTTGTTATATTTAATAGGCGACCTACTGAGATTTGCGCCATTAATGGAGCTACCTGTAAACATAGCCTTGGGTGAAGAGGCAGGTGCATTATTCTTCTTGGTCCCCTTGAACATGTTACGAAGCTTGCCCAGGCGTGCACCCACACCACGAGTGAAGTTCTTTGCGGCATTGCTCAGCTTGCTGAAGAAGCCCTTCTTGGTTGCAGACTTGGCAGCCGTGGCTGCGGCACCGATGGCAGTAGCTGCTGCTGCATGGGAGCCATTCGCCGCCGCCACATCAGCCTTCTTCAGCTTCGCGGCAATCTCTCCAAGAGTTCTGCCGGCCGCCTTTGCCTTTGCACTACTATTGCGGTTCAGTGATGCCTTTGCGGCGTTCACTGCATTGGCTGCACGCTGCCTCTCAGCATCCAGGCGCTTCTCGTGGCCACCAAAGCGCATACGAGTGTACATGTTGCTCAGGCCCTTACGCAGATTACCAGCCTTGCGACTCGCATAGTTACGAGCATTGCCGGCCTTGCGACCAAGGAATCCCCCTAAGTTACTGGCACCCTTGGAAATGGCGGCACCAGCCGCTCCAATCGCCTTTCTGGTAGCAGAGACAAACGCCTTGGTCTTCTGTGCAGCTGCACGCAGCAGACCGCCCTCGCGACTTAAAGCCCCCTGCTCAGGCCTCTTATTACCTGCTGCTCTAGCAAAACTTCTCCTATTTTCAACCAACTTACGAAAGTTAGTGCTATTAGGATTCATTCCTCTTTCCTTTGCCAGTGCGCGTTCGCTGTCAGTCAGAGTCTTCTTCCCCAGGAATAAGTTCTTGGCCCTGCGGCCCACACTGTAGCTGCGAACCTTGGCAACCGCCGCCTTTGCAGCAGCAGCAGCCCTTGCAACCCCTGCACCCAGGCCACCATACGCCTTTCCTGTAAGCATCTTGGCACCCTGCGCCGCCGCCCCAATCGCCGCCGCTGCCATACCAGCAACTGCCAGGCCGCCAGTCGCCAAGCCTTTGCCAGCCTTCTTAGTAAGCGCCGCTGCCCCCTTTCCAGCCTTTCCAAGAAGCTCCATCACACGGCGTCTACGAGCAGACCAAAGTGCGCGCGTTGCCTCCTTCTGCTGTGCGCGTGCTGCGTTCTTCGCGCGAGCATTAGTCATCATACCATTCTTGTAAAGACCCTTTTGCCTTTCTAGTGCACCCGCATATCGCGACCGTGCAGATCCAAAAAATCCCATTCGTATATCTATTTAGACACTTTAAAAAACACAAGGTATGAAGAGTTACAAACTCATCATATCATTATTCTAAACACTTTACCAGATTTACGCGATCTCCAAAGAGCGGCGATTGACATCGGGCTCGATCGTAGGCACATTGAATACAGTGACCGGGACCTGGGGGTTGGGAGGCTCAGACCGGAGCTGGTAGTTGGCGTTACGCAGGCTCTGGCCCACGGTGTTCACACCAATGAGCGCACCTGCGGACAGAAAGTTCTTACCCTTCAGAGAGCCAGTGCCCATGGGGTTCTGCTGTGCCCAGACAGAGTTAGCGTCCTTGGGCAGCAGCTCAGAGGGCGTCAGCTGGTCACGAGGGTAGCAGCCGGCAGGCTGCTCAGCATTCCCAAAGTTCGCCGGGCCAGAAGAAGGTGTCGGGACAACCTCGGGCGCCATCTTGACGGCCTGCTCGCGAACCGGGCCAGCCACCGCATTGCCCCCCGCCTGGGCAGAATAGTTGGATGCTGCGGAAAGAGTCGCCTGGAAGCCCTCGCGCCTCATAAACAGGTCAGGTCGTGCATAAGAGAGTGCAAATACTACAACGGCGAGGGCGGCTATCGCGCCAAGTGCCTGCATGCTTCCAGAGGTAGAACCAGCCATACTTTCTTCTGTATTAGCGCAAGCCTATATTTTTCCAGTTTCATCTTCTGAAGTCAGATCTGATTCCGAGGAATCCATCTCAAAGTTTCCGTAGCGCTTGTAATACCTGTTCGCCATCCTCTCAGCCTTCAGTTTCGCCAAAGATGCGCGAAGCCGGGCCTGCCGAACATGTTTTCTCGCCAACTCCCGCTTTGCCTTTTCTTCTGGAGTAATCTCGCCAAAGGGAATGATATTCACTTCCGCAATGGGGAGTTCGGGAAGTTCAGGAACCGCCATAACAATGTCAATCTCCTCGCCTGGAACTCCCAGACTTTCAAGGAATCCGGAAGGGATCGCGGAAGGGACAATCACTGCTTCCACTTCCGCCAAGTTGAGCTGCAGCTCATAACGATTCGTATAAAAGATTATGCGAGCCGGAATCCAAGTTGCTCGGAAGGTTTCCCCCGTTTCCAGAATCTTAGTGAGTTCCACTTCCTCGGTAGAATACTGGTATACGAGCCGTTTGAAAAAGACCGCTCTTTCCAACGGTTTTGAGAAATATTTGGACGCCTGTGTCAAGAAATCAGTCACGAATATATCACTCATTTCATCCTCGGTTATAGTGAGCTTTGTAGGATCGGCAGTAGTCTCTTCCATTCGCGGGGCATTCTTAAATGTAAAGATGTAGCGCTTCTTATCCGATTCGAACTGCGGGGCAAGCACTTCAAGGCTCATTTATGACTCTTGCGGTAGTTTTACAGGGAGCGGTGGCGCGCTGCGGCATTAACTGATACTTTGTTCTTATTGTCCTCTATAGTATGGGGACGGCGCAACCCGGAACAAGTATATTCAAAAAGTTCCTTGATTATGTGGCTCGGGACGAAATACGATCTAAGGTGCAGGATGATATACTCGACCCCCTTTTAAACCATATCATGAAACGGGTCTTTCCATATATCATTCTCACCTGTGTCTTTTTCATTCTTCTCCTACTTGTTGTCCTCCTCACCCTCGGGATCATTGTATTCCAAATGCAAAAAACATCTATGCTACCCGGAGTAGAATGAGTGGCACTACACTGCAGACTGGGGGTGCAGAGCAAATCGGAAACCTTATTCGCCACTGGGTTTTCTATGATAATAAGTTGGCAGAGCTGAATAAACAGATAAAGTCTCTGAGGGACTCCCGAAATGCATATGAGGCCCAGGCACTTCAGTTGATCAACGCCATGAGTCTGAAAAATCCAGTAATACAGATCGGAGGCGGTGGACGCCTTATTGTCTCCGAGGACAAGCATACCGCTCCTCTCACATTCACAAATATAGAGGCGATTCTGCACCAATACTACGCCAAAAAGCCGGGGGCACGCGACGAAACAACGGATATTATCAAGTTCATAAAGACGGCGCGAGAGACTACCGTAACACCCTGTCTAAAACGGCAGGGCGCAGCCAGGTCGCGTGACGCAGACCGGCATAAAGATTTATAACGTATTTAGTTCAGTAAGGACAATCTCGGGATTAGTATGATCTGGAACAAATGGCTCGATGCGCCTGTAGAGTGGGATCAAAATGAACATATGATGAGACGTCATGCTATTCACAAGTTGTGCACGTATGGGCTGATTCCATTCCTAGCATCATACGGATATTCAATCAGTATTGATCCGAAGGATCTTGGTTCCAGAATAGCAACCGGTCTATTCAGGAATCAAGGGAAGCGCTTTCTCGAAAGTAACTGGCAGTTCGGCCCTATAGAGAATGAATACATGACAGAAGAGTATGCGATGCAGTTCGGCCATGACATTGACGATAGTGCTTGGGAAACCTTCTGGAGTCTGTGGGGAGTCTGGGACGATGTGGATCAGAATGCGGAGTTAGGTCGCGCCCGCCAATGCGATATTCGGGAGTATATCTGGTCGCAGATTAATGGGGAACATTCGGTCCAACTGATTCGCTTAAGAGAACTGAATGAGGAGGAAGAGTATGCACTGGAACTTGACAGTGGCGATGCATACTTGAAAGATTCGAAGGAATCAAATGAGTGGGGTGGAATCCGTAAGTAGTTATGAAGAGTGCCATTTGGAGTCATTGAATGGTTTGACGAACAGAGAGTCTACCTCTTTCTTAAACTCATTGACCATTTGATCCACCTTTAGAGTTTCGGGGGACTTGGGGATCTTCCCCTCGTCCATTAATCTCTCTTCATCATGAGCAGACTGAGACGGCTTTTGGCCGTAGCAGTTTACTCCATAGAGCATATCTGGATTGTCGAAATAACCCCCATTAATGCCGGTTGTTCCACAGGCCATGCGCTCATCGTCGGGCCCCGCCTGGAGCTTTTCATACGTATCCTTCTGAGTAGGATAGATGGCCATCTGACCCTTTACCCAGCCATAGTTGCACCAATCGGCCCCCTTAGACCAAGCATCCTTTACTTGCTCGTAAGTTGCGAGCTCAGCGCCGAGTGCCTTACACAGTGGCTGGGCATCATAGTAGGTGAACTTGTTCTTGCTGATATTAAATACTTCCCCTGATGCGCTGGATGGCAGGACTTTTTCAACAATATTATGATGAACCACTGCGTGTTGCTTAGGTGTCATATCTTGCGGGGGCATGGGGGCTACGGTGATGTCTTTTATAGTGCCCTGCACGGGTATAATAGGTGCCATAACTGCGGGCTGTGCATTGAGCCCCATTGTCTGTTGAAATGAGCTGGTTACGTATTCATAGCCCTTCTTGATCTGCTCATTGAAGAACGAAAATGCAACTAAGAAGACTACGATCAATCCGACGAAAATACCGAAGGGTACGAACCAAGGAGAACTGGTGATAGAAGTCACTGACATGTTGGAAAATGTCGGAGGAGCATTGTTTACACCTATATTTGGCGCGCGATTCGTATTTGCGGCTGGAGGTGAAGAGTTGCCCAGAGGAATAAGACTGTTGTAAGTCATACTGTTGTTCTTGGGGGCGTTGTTCTTGGGAGCATTGTTCTTGGGAACATTTTGGAACATGTTGGTAGCGGCATTGGCAGCGGCGTTGATAGCACCTGACACTGCTGTTGCGGCCCCAGCAGCAGCATTAGTAATAGCATTTACTGCTCCTGCCACAGGACTCTGATTTGGTGGCGGTGGCGCTCCTGCTGCGTTCATCTCTACGCTTACGTGATACATATTATAAGCCAGCCAGTATGGTAGGAATCTGCGGTTTCATGTGTTCTAAAAATGCTGCAACACTAACGTCAAAATGAACGCCATCCGGGGCAGAGTTCGGATATGCGATACCAAATCCCCAGGCTGCTGGCACTTCGAGCGCGCCGGTATGTGTATTATACTTCAATGCGGATTTGCTCACTTCATCTACGGATAGCTTTACCGTATTGCGGGGCTCAAATCCTATTGCGTAGACTACCCAGTCGGCATTGGCCGAGCTCCGAATCACTCTTGAGGTGTCCTGAATCGACACTAAGTCGACGGGAAGTTTACCTGCAACGATATCATCGGCAATCTGAGCGGCTTCTTCCTTTATACCGTCATATGCGCCGTCACGATCCCAGTAGAAGGGCTGAGGACTTTTATACAGGGCAGTGACTTGGGCGCCACATGATACTAGATTGCGTATGGCAATCGTTCCGCTGTGCAGAGTGCCGAATACTAGGGCTTTACTGTCAGGCTTAATATAGTGCTTGAGGCGATTGAGCTCGAGTGCATTCTCTAAAGGAATGGAGGGGATTGGAAGATCTAATGCCTTTGGCTCAGAACCCGTGGCAAGGATAAGGCGTTTTGCTGTAATCTCTCGGCCGGCGACTTGTATAGCCCATCTTTGGGGGTCCGAGCTGTAGTTGGCGGATGTGGCTGTGCCCTGGACGATTTGAACTTTCTTGATACTGGCGGCCACTGAAGTTCTCAATAGGTGTATAATGTCAATGAGTATTGATGTCCTACTTGCATCTAAATCGGGAGGTGTGTATGAAGGGCAGGCTGCTTTGATGGCATTAATGCTCTTTGAAAGAGGGGTATTCGATTGGACGGCGGTCCATTTTCTGGCAAGATCTCCTCCGTCGAAATGGGGATCTATGATGACAACTTTGGATAAGTCTGTTCCGGACTCTTGGAGAAGGAGTAACATGCTAAGGCCTGTAACTCCTGCGCCTACGATACATATGTTGTTCATCTACTGTGTTATCGCGAATCCTCACCACGGAACGTGGTATGGATAAGGCTTAGGCCGAATCCTCACCGTGGAACACGGTATGGATAAGGCTTAGGCCAACGGCCTAGGCCGAATCATCACCACGCAACGTGGTATGGATAAGGCCTAAATGCCGTAGCATTTAGGCCGAATCCTCAGGTTCCGTGCGATTACCCCCACGCCCTGCGATATACTGGCGCTGTTGGGGTGTTGTGCAGACGCAGCCCCCACCGCAGCTGAAACTCGCCCCGCAGCACTCAGGCTTGCACTGGTTGTTCTTGAACATGAACAAGCTGTCTGCACCGGGCTCGAACTCTGCACCCATCAGAGGCTCATTTGGAGCAGTGTAGCGCCAGCCAGAAACAGAGTTGCCGGTAGACAGTTTTACGCCGTCAAAGGCCCCAACAGGATTATACTGCTCCTTCGCACCCCCCGCATTCTCTAAATAAAACGAGCTAAACCCCTCCATAGTAGCACCACTATCCATTCCGTTATTCGAGTTCATTCCGTTATTCGAGTTCATTCCATTATTCGAGTTCATTCCGTTATTTCCGGGACCGCTATTTCCGGGACTAGCCATTCCCTGATTTGCTACCTGAAACCCCTCCCTACGCGACAGACCGTAGGGCGCATAATAAACCATCACAAGGTTCGCCACGAGAATAAGAAGAAGTCCTGAGATTAACACAGCTGTCTTCATCCTATCAATTCTTCTCAAGGATGATTTTTTGTGTGCGGCAAACTCAGGCTTTCACAAACTTACTATGAACCCATTCTCGGTCTTTGGCAAATACTGCAGCCGCCTTCGGCAGGGTTTTGCCGGTTAACTTTGCAATAGCATCGAGTTTATGGTAAACACTTAACGCACTATATTCTTGAATCGCCTTCACAAGAGCTATATGGCGTTCATTATCACCTATACGAAACGAATAGCCGTACTTGGCGAGCTCGCCCTCGCGTAAGGGCCCGATCAACCTACTCGTCTTAGATCTACCCGCCGAACCCGGGTCCTTTACACATTTCGCGGCTACATGCACATTCTTTTGACTCGGGTGAATCCGATACACCTGCCCCTTCGCCTTTCGGACAGTAATGCCTCTTTTACGGACTGCCGTAGAATAGTGACGCGTATACCCCTTTCTCAAAATATGACCGGGGGCGCATATTTTCCGCGATATAGTCCTGAATGTCGGTATCTTTGAAATAATCTGCCGGGTTATTCTACGCGTTGTCGCTGTCTTTACAGGCATCGCGCTGTCCTATTATGTAGTGGTAACTTCATTGGGTGTATCTACATCATGCTCATCAGGTAGAGTATTTACCGCCGGTGTAACATTCGCCGTCTTCTGTTCATCTATATGAGTCATACTGAGCGTATCAGGAAACGTGCGTAAATCCAGTTTTGCATAGTATGCCATGTGATCCTTCAGCGATGGATCGGCCCTCAGCGCCGGCCATACCCCCTTTTTCTCAAAAACCGCATTAACCGATTTCGTATTTAAATCATCTGACGGCGGAGGTGTACCACCGGCCGCAATCGTATCAGATATGATTGTATAGAGTTTTCCAATATTTTCATGCGCATCCGAATAGTTATCCATATCCTGAATCTCAGGATCTGTTTTCTTAATCTGAGAAACAGAATCAGTCCCCCCCTCCGTTACTCCCAGCAAATACGGCTGCTTGAACATATTAATAAGTTTACGTAGAGATTTGCAGGGATCCGTCATTCTACGCTGAACCCACGTAAAAAATGCTAGAACATTATACGAGCAAGATATAAATGCCCGCATCCGGCAACAGAGGTCCACCTCATACCGGTCCACCTAATGGCGGCCCCACAATCCACGAATCCCTCCGCGACGCCGAGAACCGCTCCCTCGATTTCCCCGCCACTGAGCGTGCAGCCTATATTCGCGCCATGGTGAACCGCGCCGAGGAACTCAAGGCAGACGGTCGCTCCGTCGACGACATCAAACTGCAGCTCCCAGAGTTTTATCGCGACTACCCTCACCTATTTGAGACGATTCAACAACCAGACTATGACCGGAGCAGTCTACAGACAATGCTTGCTCTAATGGACCGGATGGGCGCAGGGACGATGAATCACCATCAGGCAACAGTCGTGGTTGGACAGAGACTCGCGAAGAAGTATATACAGCCCGACTCACGCTCTTAGGTTGTGTGATCGAATAGGGTATACGGAACTTCTGACACCAGGCCAGACTCGTCTGAAAATCGCGCGGAAGTTGCTCCGCATACCAGGATTCTGTATTATTAGCCCATTTCTCTGCGATCTCAATCGCAGATAACTGGTCTCGTGTGGTATTCTTTGCATTTGTTTGAATATACTCTATTTCTTCTGGGTGGAGGAACATGGCGGCATTTACGGGATATAAATCCAGAGTAGACTGATTTTGAATCTCAAGTAAACTTTTTAATATCCAGGCCGGCAGCCCCTTAAATCCTCTGCCGAGAAAATACCGCTCCGAGTTGCATGGGCGCGAAAGAGCCGGCTTGTACAAGGTCCACTCCGAAAAACAACGAGATATAAGCGCAATGAAAATCATAGTTGACTCTGAACATATATCAAAGAGTTTCAGGACAAAGGAGCCGCCAGTGGTCAGACATCGGAGCCCAGTCGTCGCCGAACAAACAAGAAGATTAAATACCCTCTGTTCCTGAATATCATAGTTTATACTGAAATCAAAGCCCCCGTCGGCAGTAAAGAGATTCACATGCCCCGCCACAGCCACAAAAGAGTCCTGATTTGCCTTGTGATACACATCGCCTGTGCCGTCCGCCCCATAGTGAAGACGGACCTCCTGGTGATTGTGCAAAAAGCACGATGCCCTCCGCCATCCTGGCACCCGCTGATCCGTGGGCTTCAGCGTCATTGCCGTTGCCAACTGCAGAATCTTCTTATTCCGCTCCGTAATATCTACAACCGCCTGGATGAAGCCACCTGGTCCTTCCGCAATATGCGCCGTGCGAATCTTTGGGGTCTGCTTCGGCAACTTATCAAAAAACTGAAGAATCTCTAGTATTTCAATAAGTTTGAAATAGGAACGACTCAGAGGTTTAATCAGCGCAATAGAAGGATGAAAGTGGGGATCCTCATGAGTGTAAACCATTTCATAGGGATTCACCATCTTTTTCACGAGCTCCCAGCGATTGGTGGCCTCTAGCACAGAAATACGCTCCTTTGCGGCCTGTAGAGCCGGCGGGGCATCCACATGCCAAGATCCAAAAGAAACTTCTGGCCATTGATCTGTATGTTTGAGGCACTGCCACTGTGGTGATAACCAGGGTGGCTTTACCGTTGTCTGCATAAGCTAATATAGTGTGGAGGCCTTAGGACTCCTCCTCGCCGCCCATAATCGTAACTTCAATATCCGGCTCTTCCATCAGCACGGCGCTCTTTGGCATCGCCACGTTCATGCGTAGGCGCGCTGTTGAGCACATGTCATCCTGATCCTCATGCAGCTCGGCATTGATCTGGTCCTGTGTTGGCCCCTCGTCTTCATCCTCAAAGCCCTCCTGCGGCGTCATGCCCTCCTGTAGACGCACAAAGGCCGATTCGTCAAACAGGACCTCAAAGAAGCCCGTGCCACCACGAATCGGCTGACCCATCATAATATTCGCCGAGATGCCCGTCACCGGGTCAATCTCGCCAAACAGGGCAGCGCGCAGCAGAATCTTCTCCGTCTCCTCAAAGGATGCCTTGGCCAGAGGGCCAATGTCCATCTTGTTAATGCCATAGCGATCCACCGACATTAGACGGCCCTGGCGCGTCATCACGTCGCACAGGAGCCCCAGGTGGCGGCAGTTCACGCCCGCCTCCTCAAAGAGCGTCGTGATCTCCTGGATGAGCGTCGAGCGAGTGGCCTCAATGCCCAGATTCTCATAGACGTCGTGCACGTGGCTGCTCGTCAGCTTCGTCCCGTCCACATAGGGGTGGTTCATCACTGCGAGAAAGTTCGTGCCATCAGTATCGAGCACATACTGGGTAACCGGCTTGTAGACACCCTCCTCTGCATTAAACTCCACCGTGTCCTTGTCCTGGCGGAAGTTGACCGCCTTGATACCAGGCACACCGCGAATCACAATGCCCGTGAGAAGACGATTCTGCAGCTTCTTCAGTGCGATTAAATCGTCCATACCCGAGTTCATCTCTGGCGGAATGCGCACACGCATAATGAGGCGCTGCGAGTTATAGTCGCTATACACCAGGTTAATCGCACTGCCGAACTTTTGCCTCAGGACAAAGGCAATGTCGTCCATGCTGATATTCTTCCTGAACATGCGCTCGCGATCCAGCTCCAGACGCAACATAAGACGACTCCACATCGGCCTCTCCTCCTCTTCCTCGCCGAACTTGGGGGCCGGCGCGGCATCTGGCTCCATCTCCGCCTCAAAGGCCTTGTAGAACTTGACCAGATCGCGATCCTCTTCCAGCACCGAGTCACTGTCATCGGGGTCATAGTAGATTGCCGCCTTGACCGTGATGTCCTTCAGCAAGGTCAGCTCCAGATCCTGCGCCACCTTTCTCGCCTTCTCCTTGGAATCGCGAATCTCGGGCTTCAGCGTGACAGTCAGGGAAATCGCCTTCGGGTTCTGCGTCACCTTCAGCAGCTCCTTGAGACGGGGCACACCACGCGTCACATTGGATTTCGCTGCCACTCCTGCCAAGTGGAAGGTATTGAGCGTCATCTGCGTCGACGGCTCACCAATCGACTGCGCGGCAATGATCCCCACCTGCTCGCCAGGCTGCACCCACCCTTGCCAGTTCTTCACAATGATCGTCTCGCAGATCGTATCAAAGGCCTTGCGCGTGAGACGCTCCTTGAGCATCTTGTGCGGGGACAGATAGAAGCGCAGCAGGGCCGCCCACAGTTTGTGATAGTCCTGCGTCTTGGCAATGATCTTCTCAATGCCCTGAATCACATATAGAGGTGTCAGATCCGTTGTGCCCTTTTTGTCTAGGCGGAAGCTGGTGATGACATTCGTAATGGCACGCTCAATATTCACCGAGGCAAAGAGGGATACATCCTGCTTGGAGTGCTGCACACCCTCCACCAGCATCTTACGATCGGCAAGAACCTGCTTGCCGAATGCATCCAAGGCGCCCGCATCCTCGCCGCGGAGTGTCCCCTCACTTAAGACACCAGCCATATCCACACCGCCCATGCCATAGTCCCGCACAATCTCGGCATCACTCAGCTTTGCGAGGCCCAGGCTGGCCGACTCAATCTTTGTGGCATTGATACCGTCCTCACCATACTTGAACTGCACGATGTTCATGCGACTGTCGCGCACAGACCCATCATACTGCACGGTCAGATCCTCCATGGCCTTCACCAGCTGCCGCTGGATATAGCCCGTATCGGCCGTATCATAGACCTGAAGGCCATTTGCGAGGCCAAAGGTAAAGGTCTCGGGCACTGTCAGATCATATAGCTTGGGGTAGTTGTTAACGGAAACAGGCGTGATATCGACGATTTCATCAAGCACCACGTCGTTCTGGAAAGGGAAGTTGCGGTGCTCAGCAGAAGCCTTCAGATAAGACAGCATAGTTTGCTTTGTATCATCAATGAGCGAAACACGCTGCGCGAAACGCGTTGCCCACTGCGCACGGATAGAGATGCGATAGGTGGGCAGAATATTCTCAGTGCCGATATTGTTTGACAGAAGCTGAGAGTTAAACACCTTTGCGAAGATACCCAGGCGCGAACATAGCATGGTAATCCCCTCGATAAGCTCCTTGGATGCTGAGCCAGCCTCTACAGAGTTTGTTGTAACTGTGCCATCGCCAGAGAAGTAGCCGTCGAGAAGAGCCACGATGAATGGCTCGGGCGCAGCGAAAGCCTCTGCTGGCACATGCTTAGAAGCCGCGCCGTGGCCAACTAAGATATCAAGGAATTTGGCCAGAACAGTAGAATAGCCGCGGACCGTGGTCGTCACACCACCAATCGCATTCAGTTTGACATCCTCCATAGTGCGAATACGCTGCGCCTCAAACCAATCATGCACGAACTGGCAGATTGTCGCATTGTTGTTTGTAATGGCCACGTAGCCACTCTTTACATCTACATTACCCTCGGCCAGGAACAGGCCTAGGAAACGCCCATTCTCGGCGTTAAGAATGAACTCATCAGGAATGCGAGCGTGGTCGCGATTCGTAGTAAAGGGATAGACAAAGCCGGGAAGAATGTTATCAGTCTTGGAATGGGACAGAGTGCGCACGAAGCGGGCCTTGCTGTCATAGGGAAGAGTGAAAGCCTTCCCATTGTTGTCATTCCACCAGCCGGCAGGAATGTGCTCGCGATCCATCATCGCAGCCTCAACCGCCTGTTGAGCGAGCTGGAAGTCAGTGCCATATAGGTAGTCATCCTTCGACAGGTAGTTCTTAAGAGAGATTGCCTTGCAGATAACTGGCGGCGTTGCCAGATTCATCGTCACGGGCATGCAGTGCCCAGGGCGCACATCAGGAGTAGGCATCTGCTCAAACGTCTTCGTCTCAGAGCGCCACACAAGCAGTGACTTTGACTCAGGGACAATCACCGAACGCCCACCAAGCGTCGTGACCTCATACAGTTGTTGCCCTGGGTCGTGGCGTGTTACTGCCGCGATCTTCCCCCAGGTCACCTTGCCCTCTGGAGAGACTGTAGGGATATAGGTGGAGTCGCCGCTGAGCTGCAGCATCTCCAGATCATTCTCTTCCGGGAAATGCTCGACACCCCCCTTGTAGGCTGCCCCCATGTGCGCATCAATCCAGTCCCCAATCGCCACACACTTTGTGACACCATCCTCCAGCACCACAATCTTCGTGTCACCGGTGACCGACTTAACAGCCGTATCAATCAGACCCTCACGACCTGACATGGCGTGGAAGAAGAACTCCTGAGGCGTCAGCCCCTGAATGAAACTGCTCTCCACAAATCCCCTCGCCTCCGCACCGTCATCATACTTCTTGAAATGCGGCAGCGTGCGGTCGGAGAAGCCATAGGGAATACGCCGACCCTCTGGCGCCTGCTGCCCCACACAGGCCATCATCTGCGAGATATTGATCGTGCTGCCCTTGGAGCCCGCACGCACCATCGCCACCAGACGATTCTCATCCGACAGGGCACCCAGGCCAATCTTGCCCGACTCCTCAGTGGCCTTATTGAGCTCCGTGAACACCTTGTCCTCGAACTCCTGCTGATTCGACTTGCCTGTATTATTGTCAAACAAGTCCAAGTGGATCTGCAGCAGAATGTTCTCAATCGCCGCCTTCCGCTTCTTCACCACCTCCTCCATCTGCTTGCGCGTATCCTCATCCGCAATCAGATCAGAAATCCCCACCGAGAAGCCATTGTACACCAGGAACTGCTCAATAGTGTTCTGCATGGAGTCGATGAAGTTCACGGTATCGGTAGGGCCATAGTCACGGTATGTCACGTGCACAATACCCTTGGACGGCTTGGAGAAGATGTCCTTGTCAAAGATGCCCTGCTCCACCACGCCCTCACGGATCTTGACATAGTTCTCCTGGCTCTTGTTATCCTTGTAGAGACCATTACCCATCTCCAGATTGATGGGCGGCATGAGCTGCGTCAGAATCTGCTGACCCGTCCAACGCGCCACCTTGCCTTCCGCCACCCTCAGACCCTTTGGCACAACGCCCTCGAACCGCTTGTTCCACATCATCATGTTCATGAACTCGCGGCGGTTGAAATCCACATGCGGCCTCGTGAGACGGTAGGAGCCCACCAGCGAATCCTGCACGACGCCAATGAGGGGCTTGGCATGGCGCGGCGTAATAATCTGGTGCGGAACGGCAGCGATCTCAGACAGCTCCGTAGAGGCTTCATA